>ENA-ORPK01000424-ORPK01000424.1-human-gut-metagenome-genome-assembly--contig:-NODE-424-length-39676-cov-4.737084_pt1 | contig 39676 bp, 41 predicted proteins | sample MGYA00242139_ERZ509068 | MGnify/ENA primary metagenome ERZ509068 (study PRJEB26280, sample SAMEA2338687) | human gut metagenome | biome: human gut; feature: human-associated habitat; material: faeces...
TAAAAAATATAATAAAAATATGTTTATAGTTTTTAACTATTGACCAATTAAACAATATGAGATATAATACACATATGAACATAAATGCAGATAGTCAAAATTTTAAGCCAAATCAAAGCGAAATTAACGGGATTTTGCTTGAAGACATTCGCGCTTCAAGACAAATTATTTTGGAAAAAGTTTTGAAAGCAAATCTTAGCGAAAGCGAAAAAAATCAAGTTATAGCATATTTAGATAACTTAAAATATTTCTCGCTTAATAATAACTATCGCCGCGCAGCCGCTTTTTACGACATTCATGGCGACAGTGGCAACTATATTCCAAATTCAATCTATCTTAAAGAGGACCTTGGGGAAAAACAATTTCCAGTTTTAAATCATGAGATGTTCCATGCCGCATCGTCGGCATTTTCAGAGTATTCTGGATTCTTGCAAACAAAAGAACTTGCAAATCCAAATCAAAACGAAGATGAAGCTGTTTTTTCAGTTTTCACAAAGGGTTTGCCAAAAACTAAAACAGTTATGATAAATCGAGGAATAACAGAAGCAATGACAACAATGTATTCCGATGCGGTTTACAATCTTAATGGCTCTTATCAATTCCCCGCAAAGGTTCTTTCGGTTCTTTGCGATGGGCTTGATGAAAATGAAATTTTCACCTTCTATATTAAAGCCGATTTAAAAGGACTTGAAAATGCAATTGCAAGGAAATATGGGCTTGAAAAAACCTCTCTCGTTCATGAAATTTTTGGACTTTTCGATTCGTTTGCCGATTCAACGGAAGCAAACAACAAAACAATTTTTGTTAACCGCCAAAGATGTGTTGCAGGCGTTGGAGCAAACATTGCAAAAAAATATGCTCAAATTTTAACTCAAAAAGCAATTAAAGAGGGGCTTACCAGTCCAAATGTTGTTTACGAAACAGTAATCTCAAATCTTGAACTTGACCAAAATTTTAACAACTATTTTGCATATGCAAGAGATGAAAGCGGCGAAAAAATTGATTTAACTCAAAACAAAGAATTGGCAAACGACTTAATTGATTTGCGATTGGAACTTAAAGAGAATCTTAAAAATCAAATTCAAAATGATTTTATGAGCAAAGTTGATGTTAATTCAATAAGTTTTGATAACCCAATTTCTTTCAATGACCAAAAAATTGTTGAGTCTTTTGCCGCTGCAGCGTTGATGGTCCAATCATGCGCTGTTCCTGTTAAAACAAACGCGGCATCAAAAGAATAAATTTCTGATTTTTAAAATAAATAAATCATAAATTTAATAAAAACGGCAAAAAAATATTGATTTTTAATAAAAAAATGCAAGAAAAATGAAAATTTATGATAAAAAAACAAAATTAAGAAGCAAACATTATGTTTGTTTTTTTATTTGTTGTCAATAATTAAGTTATGATGTTTTTCCCAGCCGTTCTTGGAACGGCGGCAGTTTATGAAAAAAACAGAGCAATTGCATCAATCAACCAAAAGGGGAAGATTGAGGTTGTTTCATTCAAAGAAAAACGAAACTTTTTTGCGGAAAAACTTTGGTTTATTCGCGGAATTACAATTTTAATTTTTGGACTTTATCTTTATTTAATTTCGCTTAGCGGCTCGAAAACTTTTTTTGAAAGAGGAAACAAAGAGGGAAAAACAAAACCTTCGCCAATTGTTGTTGTTTTAACAATTCTTGGGGTTGTTTTGTTTGTTTGCTTTTTTATTTCAATTTTTCTTGTTCCATTTTTCACATTTTCAATTTTGAAAAATCAGGGGATTAACGAATATGTTGTTGCGCTTATCATGGGGATTGTGCGCTGCGGCTTTTTTGTTTTGGCAATGCTTAGTTTAAGATTTATTCCTTCAATGCGCCAGGTCTATCGGAACAACGCGGCGGGGAACTTAGCAAAGGCATCTTTCGCGGGGAAAAAGGTTGATTCGTTTTTCCTTTCAACAAATTTTTTGAATTACATTGTTTGTGGTTTCCTTCTTTCGCTTTTTGTGTTATCATTTATTATCGTTGATATAAACTTCTTTTTGAAATTTTTAATCAACTTCTTGCTTGTTATTGCATGTTTTTCGATAATTTACGAAGTTTTGAAGCTTTTTGAACTTAAAACGGGAGTTTTCTCGAAAATTATTGTAAATCCAATTGCTTTTTTAACAAGCGAGCGTCCAACTCAAACAGAAAGAGAAATTGCCTTTTCGGCAATGAATGAGGTCATTTTAATGCGCGAAAACGAAGAAAGATTAATTGGAGATTTCAGCGCGGACGGTGTTGCGTTCAGCGTTGTTTACAGCGAAGTTAAACAAAGACTTTTGCAAGCGGGAATTGACGACGGCGCGGAAACCGATTGGCTTATTGCAAATTGTCTTGGAAAAAACAGAAGTGAAATTAAACTTTTGAACACTGTTTCAAAAGAAGAGTATAAAAAAATTAAAAATGCGCTTGCAAAGCGCGAAAAAAGAATGCCAATTTCAAAAATTTTTAATGTTGCTGCGTTCTATGGAAGAGATTTTTATGTTGATAGGAACGTTCTTTCCCCTCGCCAAGAAACCGAGCAAGTTGTTGAAGAAGCAATTAAAGAAGCAAACAAATTTTTTGAAAAGCCACGCGTTCTAGATTTAATGACAGGAAGCGGAGCAATTGCCGTGACCTTTGCTCTTGAAACCTCAGCAATTGTTTTTGCAAGCGATGTTTCAAAACTTGCGCTTGAAGTTGCAAAGAAAAATGCGAAACATTATGGCGCAAAAGTTAAATTTATTGAATCGGACATTTTCAAAGGGCTTAAAAAAGAAAAATTTGATGTTATAATTTCAAATCCACCATATATTAAATCGGCGGAAATTCAAACCCTTGACGACGAAGTTAAGAAGTTCGACCCAATTCTTGCCCTCGACGGCGGAGAAGATGGATTATATTTCTATCGCGAAATTGCCGCCCAAGCGCCATTGCACCTTAAAGAAAGCGGAGTTCTTGTTTTGGAAATTGGATTCGACCAAGGCGAAAGCGTTAAAAAACTCTTGCAAAAAAACTTTAAAAATATTAGAATAAAAAAAGATTATGGCGGAAACGACCGAATTATAATTACAACAAAAAAATGACATAAGGAAAAACTATGATTGAAAAAACAATTAACATTAAGAAAAGGTTTGACGAATTAACAAATTTAATTGCCGACCCAAAAATTATTGCCGACCAAAAAGAATGGAAAAAACTTGTTAAAGAACGTGCGTCAATTGAAGAAATTGCGGAAGCGCACGACGAACTTGAAAAACTTTTAAAAGAACTTGCCGACGCGCAAGAAACTCTTAAAACCGAAACCGACCACGAAATGATTGAACTTTTTAAAGAAGAAGAAAAATCGTGCAAGGAAAAAATTGAAGAGGTTGAAGAAAGAATTAAAATTCTTTTGCTTCCAAAAGACGAAAACGACGACAGCAATGTTATCATTGAAATTCGTCCAGGGGTTGGAGGCGAGGAATCGGCGCTTTTTGGCGCGGTTTTAATGAAAATGTATTGCCGCTATGCCGAAAGAAAACGCTGGAAAGTTGAAATTGCCGACCTTTCCGAAACAGAAATTGGCGGAGTTAAAGAGTGTTCGTTCATCATAAGCGGAAAAGGCGCATATTCGCGTTTGAAATATGAAAGCGGAGTTCACCGCGTTCAAAGAGTTCCAGAAACCGAGTCGCAAGGCCGCGTGCACACTTCAACCGCAACAGTTGCAGTTCTTCCAGAAATTGAAGAAGTTGATTTTGAAATTTTGGATAAGGACATTCGAATTGATACATATCGAAGCAGCGGGGCGGGCGGACAGCACATTAACAAAACCGATTCCGCAATTCGAATAACCCACATGCCAACAGGAATTGTTGTTGCATGCCAAGACGAGCGCTCACAAATTAAAAACAAAGAACGTGCGTTCCAAATTTTACGCTCAAAACTCTATGAGTTCTATAAATCGCAAATCGACAAAGAATATAGCGAAAACAGAAAAAATCAGGTTGGAAATGCAGAACGCTGCGAAAGAATTCGAACCTATAACTATCCTCAAGGCCGCGTAACTGACCACCGAATTAACTACACAATCTATGCCCTTGACGATTTCCTTGACGGAAACATCGACGAGATGATTGATAATCTTGCCCTTGCCGACCAAAAACAAAAACTTGAACAAGCCCTTAACGCAAACAACTAAAACGAAAAAGTTAACTTAAAATCAAACAAAAAACTTCGCCGCAAAAAGCGAGGTTTTTTGCTCTTGTGTTCTTTATTTACGCATTTTAAAAAATAGTATTAAATGCTAGAATTTTGATTTTAAATATTGTTCAAAATTCTTAAACTGGTTAAAATTATAAAATTTAAAGTTGGAATTTGAAAAGAAGGAAAGCATTTGTTTAGCAACAAATTTTGCAAAATTAAGTTTCGAAGATGTGGCTCTTGCTTGATTTTTTAAATTTTTAATGATATTATAGGAAATATGGAACAGGAAGTTAAAGTTGAAGGGAAAAGGGAAGAGTATGTTTGCCGCGAAACGGGGCTATATTTAACCAACCCTGTTGACATTAGTTTCTATATGTGCGACCAAAACGACGAAGTCTTAAGAAATTTGCTCCTTGGGAAATTCACTAAGGAAGGCAAATATTCAATCGACAGAGATTATCTTGTTGAACTTGTTAAGATTAAGAAAACAATTGCTGAAAAGAAGGAAAATGTCTATCTTTTAAAGGCTAAACTTCTTGAAATTGAACTTAAATTTACGCTTACAATTGAAAACTTTGAACAAGATAAGAAAATTGCAACGTTATGCTTTGTTGAGGTTAACAATAAGATTGACGACACAAAAGAAGTTCTTAAAACAATTGTTGCAAGATATAAAGACGATGCGGACATATATTTCCTTGAAAAAGCGTTTAAAGTTTTTAATGTTAAAACGCAAGAGGGGATTGACGGCGACGACATCAACGAAGAAGAACTTGCAAACATTTTAAGAAGATATAAAGAAATGCTTATGCTTAAGAAAAAGAGAGTTGAATCTCTAGACTACATTTGCAACACATATATCGACCAAGTTCTTTCAATTTTGCGCCGTTATCCAAGTAAATTTTCGGAATATGTTTTAAGAAAATATGGCGAAAAACTTTTGGAATTTAAAGACGGATTTGGAAAGCCACTATATTTTGTTAAGATGAAAAATATGCTCGACAAAATCATTGCCGGAGCAATTTTAGAGCAGCGCGACCCAACAGTTGCAATGCTTCTTGAAAAGGCAAAATCGGAGTTTGTTGAAAACTATAAAACAATGCATAAAGAATTACTTGCCGAGCAAGAAAAAGCCCCTGCGCCAAAGAAAACGGAAGAAAAAGCAAAGGTGGCAAGCGGTTCTTCTGGCGGAGCAAAAAAAGGCGGAAAAGCAAAGAAAAAGACGGCGGCAAAGGCAAAGCCAAAAGCAAAAGGGAAAGCGGCAGGAACGCAATATTATGCTCCATACACACCTCCACAAGAAACAAAAAAGGAAGCTCCAAAAGAGCAAAAAAAGCTAGAAGCGAGCCGCGTTGAACGCTCAATGAGATTCATTGACCAAATGGTTGGCGAAATGGAAAAGAAAAATGAGGCGATTGCAAAAAACGCTTTTCTTAATGTAATTCAGCCAACAGCAACAAAAACTGCGGAAAAATCAAACGAAATGAGTTTATAGAAAGCAAGAAAAAACTCCCAAAATTTTGGGAGTTTTTATTTTTTTCTTATAAACCTTGTTCCAAACTGTCTTTTTGTTCTTGATAGGTGTCGCGGAATGCTTTAAGAGTTGAAAGCATTGATTTTGCGTTTTCTGTGTCAATCTTAAGAACTTCATCTGGCGAAAAGTTTAAATAGCCAGATTGAAATGGGACAACAATGTTTTTTAAAACTAAGCCAAGGTCTCTAATTTGTTTGTTGGTTAAGTCGTCTTGATATTTTGCTTTAATATTCAAAACAAACTCATCCCACTTGTCAGCACGAGCATTGTATTCGTCTTCTGTCATTTTTGGTGGACAAGTGTTAATTGAGAAATTTATCTTTGTTTTTCCTGTTGTGTAGTTTCTAACTGCCATAATTCGCTCCTTATTTTTCTAAATTATATTTCATGAAATTTATTTTGTCAATAGTTATTTTTAAGAAAATGTTGCTTTTTTACTAAACATCATATATAATTAAGGCAAGAAAGGAGCAGGAAAATGAGATTTTTATGCGGAGAAAACTTCTTAACAGATTGGTGGGATTCAATTTCAAAGTTCTTTAAAGGGCTTAACACAACTGTTTTGGCGCTTATAATTGCAATCCTTTCGCTTTTATGTTTGCTTTGCTTGGTTAGATTTTTAAAGCCAATGTATAGCGCAGATAAGAACAAAATTCGTGTTGCCCCATTAATTCTTTGCATTTTGTTTGGTGCTCTTGTTGCTTTTGTTTCCTGCGCGGCATTTGTTTAAAAATTTGTTTGCATTTTAATTTTTATGTGATAAACTTAGTAAGTTTTTAAGGAGAATATATGAAATTTTTAGCGTTAGCACCAGAATGGGTTTCAAAATCTTTCCCAATAATTAGATATGTTTTTATGTTTTTAATTGCAGCGGCAGCAATAACTTTAATTGTTGCAACTTTAATGCAAGACACAAAAGAAGGCGGCGAAAACGCAATAACTGGGGTTCAAGAAAGTTATTATTCGCAAAATAAAGGTCAAACAAAGGAAGGAATCTTGAAAAAGATAACAATTGCAATGGCTTCAATAATTGCAATTTTAATTGTTTTGTTCTTTGTTACAATTTTAATTGAAAACGCCCTTTAAAATTTTGATTTAATATTTCAAATGTGATAAAATTTGCTTATGAAACTTCATGAGCAAATTTTTTTAGAAATCAAAAACGAAAAACATAAATATAAAAATCTTGGTCAACTTCTTTCCGAACTTGCCTCTTCTCTTGACGAAACAAAAGAGAATGTTGCAAAGTGCATAAACAAAATGCTTTCAAACGGCGAACTTGTTGAAAATTCAAGACGCGAACTTGTTGTTCCAAGTTCCCTTGGGCTTTTCAAGGGAACAGTTTCTGGAAACCCAAAAGGTTTTGCGTTCATTGCTCCAAAACTTAGCGGACGCCAAGGCTTTGAGTTTAAGAAAGGGGCAAGGGAAGATGTTTTTGTTCCTGCAAGTATGCTTTTTGGCGCGCTTGACGGCGACGAAGTTCTTTTCCGCTTGGAAGGAAAAGACAGCGGGGCGGTTGTTAAAATTTTAAAACGCGCAAATAAAGTTGTTGTTGGAAAGTTTGTTAAAGGGAACAACGCAATTGTTAAAGGCGCAAGGCTTGACAGTGAAAACTATTATGTTCTTTGCAACAACCCAAAAATTTCAAAACCAATTTTAATTCCAGCAAGAGAAATTGGAAACGCAAAAGACGGCGATTTTGTTAAGGTGGAAATAACCTTCCAGCCAGAAGGCTCAAAAGTTTCGCTTCCTGTTGGAAAAGTTGTTGAAATTATGAAAGGAACAGACGTTGAAAACGGAATTGATGCAATTCTTTGCGAGCACCAAATTCCAAGCGTGTTCCCAGAAAAGGTTTTGAAAGAGGCCGCATCTCTTAAAACAGATTTTGAGGAAGCAAAAAAACAGCGTGTCGACTTAACCGAAAAACTTATCGTAACAATTGACGGGGCAGATGCAAAAGACCTTGACGACGCGATAAGCCTTGAAAAGGACGGAGAAAATCTTGTTCTTGGCGTCCACATTGCCGATGTTGGAAACTATGTTCCGTATAACAGCGAAATCGATAAAGAAGCGTATGCCCGCGGAACAAGCGTATATTTCCCAGGGCGAGTTTATCCAATGCTTCCGCAACAACTTTCAAACAATCTTTGTTCTCTTAACCCAAACGAAGAAAAACTTGCGCTTTCGGTTATGATGACCGTGGATAAGTTTGGAGAAGTTAAAGAATCTAAAATTTTTGAAAGTGTTATTAAAAGCAGCGCAAGACTAACATACGACCAAGTTCAAGAAGTTTTGCAAAACAACAGCAATTGCGAAGACGGGGGCTTTTTTGACAGCGAGAAAATCCTTTCGCCAAGCGATGTTAAAAAACTTATCATAAGTCCAATAACTCCGCAAATTGAACAAATGCTTGTTGAGATGAACAATTTAAGCGTTAAAATTGGGCAATCGCGCGAAAAAGCCGGCGCGCTCGACCTTGATTTGCCAGAAACATATTTCGAAATGGACGGAAACGAGGTTCTTGATGTTCGACGAAGAGAACGAGATAATTCCCATAAGCTAATTGAAAATTTTATGGTTCTCGCAAACCGTGTTGTTGCGCAAACTTTTTGCGAATTAGATTTGCCTTTTGTCTATCGAATTCATGGCGAGCCATCAAAAATTCGTGTTATGGAAGTTGTTGATGTTTTAAACAGTTTTGGCCTTGACATTAAACAAAGCAAAAAAGTTGACGCAATTTATATTCAAAAAATTTTAAAGCAACTTTCAAAAACAGAGTTTAGCGATGTTGGAAGTTCGCTTGTTTTGCGCGCGCTTGAAAAGGCGATATACAGTGAGGAATGTTTGGGGCATTTTGGGCTTGCGCTTCAATATTATTGCCATTTCACTTCTCCAATTCGTCGCTATCCAGACCTTACAATCCACAGAATAATTAAAGAGGCGCTTAAATCCTGCCCAAACAAAATTTTAGAAACTGCGCATATGAACAAAAGCGCAATTCGAAAGGCGTTTAAGGGAAATTATGACCTTGAAGAATTTGTTATCGACAGCGCATTCCAATCGAGCGAAAGGGAAAGAAAGGCAGATGAAGCCGAGCGTGACGCGGATGACCTTTTCAAAGCGAAATTTATGAAGGACAAAATTGGACAAGTTTTTGAAGGAAAAATTTCGGGCGTTTCAAGTTTTGGAATTTTCGTTCAGCTTGAAAACACTGTTGAAGGGCTTATCAAAATTGAGTCGCTCCCAGCCGATGACTATATGTTCGACGAGAAGAAATTTGTTTTAAAAGGGCGAAAAAGAAGATTTTCAATTGGGCAAAGTCTTAAAGTTAAGGTTATTGCATCAAATTTAGAAACAAGAAAGATTGAATTTTTGCTTGTTGAGTGATATAATAAATTAAGGGAGGGGAAATGAAGGTTATTGCAAATAATAAAAAAGCATATTTCGACTTTTTCATTTCCGACAACACCGAAGCGGGAATTGAACTTAAAGGAAGCGAAGTTAAGTCGATTCGCGCGGGCGGAATAAGCCTTAACGAAAGTTATGTTCGTGTTGTTGGGAATGAGATTTTTCTTATCAATGCTTTCATTAAACCCTTTGAAAAATCTTCGTCGTTTGTTCCAGATTCAAGAAGAACGCGAAAGCTCCTTTTAAGAAAAAGCGAAATTGCGAAACTTTTGCAAAAGGTTTCGGAAAAAGGATTGACAATTGTTCCTTTAAAAGTATACTTAAAAGGAAATCTCGTTAAAGTTGAAATTGGAATTGGAAAAGGGAAAAAACTTTTCGATAAACGAGAAACCCTGAAAGAAAAAACTGCGCAAAGGGAAATTGAAAGCGCAAGCAAAAATTTTCGCCTTGGGAAACTTTAAAATCCCTTAATATGGGGGCGTAACTGGTTTCGACGGAAAAGATTTTGAGGGGAAAAAGCGTGTGGCAGCCGGTTGCCATAAAACGGAAAACAAAATAAACGCAGATAATAGAAATCTTGCTGTTGCTGCTTAGTTAGCGCAACTGTCCTTAGCAAAAATTCCTGCATTTTTGCCAAAGGGCATCAAACTTTCGCAGGGAACTTCAAAAGCTTCGCCTTAAAGTTTTTGGAAGAAAAAAACAAGGATTTGCTTTAAACAAGTTTTGTTCGTTACTTATTTAAGGCAAGATTAAAACGAACTACACACGTAGAAAAGCCACTGCAAACTTTTTCGGACGTGGGTTCAACTCCCACCGCTTCCACCAAGTAAACAAAAAGAAAAGGCTTAGAGGCAAATTAGCAAACAATGTTAATCTACTTTTTAGTAGAACATTAGTGAGCGAAAGTTGTTAATATCGAAGATGTTTTCTTATTACAAGTTAAAAAATCGTCAAGTAGCCGTAAACAAGGCCTTTGGCGATTTTTAATTTTTTCTTTCATGGAAGCAATTAAAATTTATGCGAAAGTTTACAAAAAATAAATAGATGGACATAGTCTACAAACGAGTTATTGTTAAGGCTTAACAATAACAACTTCTTTGTTTGCCTTTTTCGCCATATTGATTGTCTGGTAAGTTCCGCCAGACTTTTTTCCATTATAAACAGCAATAACGCGATGAGAATTGTCAATCATATATTTGTTGCGCTTTGCCATACAACCATTGAAATAAAGAGCGTTTGAAACAGTTGTGACCTTATCCGCAAGGCTCAAAATGTTTTGATATCTCATTATGCTTTCATCATTCCATTTTGCAGTTTGGTTTAAACAAGGCAAGGCACATTCTAAAATTATGTCAGGGTAGGTTGCTTTTAGTTCAAGAACAATTTCAGCGGCAATCATATCAATGCCAATCGCCATACCAGAAATAAAATATGTATAGCCATTTACAATTGATTTTTTAATTATTGAAGCCATTGCATTTTTAAATAAAATGCAACTTTCTTTCGTTTCATCATAACCCCAAGGCAAGTCTTTTGGTCTATGCCCTGTAAAACAAGTTTTTAATGCTTTAATTGTTGATTTTCCTTTCTTCTTTTTCAGCCTAAACATCTTATTCACTCCTATTTAGACATTATATGTCATCATACTAGGCAGTAGCAAGCGTTTCGTCATCATTTTAGGCAATAATCATATAAACAAATGCTTATATGGAGTGTAAGATGATTGATTTTATAACTGCTGTTAAAAATTATTTGGAAGATGAAGGTAAGAGTGTTGACTGTTTATTTGCCGATAATGTGATTTCAAAAGATACTTTTTACAAATACAAACAAAGAAATCCAAGTTTGCAAACCTTAATCAAAGTTGTGAATTATTTACAAGTTTCAATAGATTATTTGTATGAAAAATCTGATGTGAACAATTTTAGTGAGTATTCCACCGACCAAAGCAAATTTTATGAATTTTTGACCGAGTTTATAAGAAAGGCAAATCTTTCAAATAGACAATTCTGTAAAGAAATGAATTATCAAAAAGACAACATTCTTCGTTATAAAAATGGTGTTGAGCCAAGCGTGCGAACACTATTTGAAATAGCAGATTATTTTGGTTGTTCAGTTGATGATTTATTAACAAAAGCAAACAAATAATGTATGCTTTAAGTAAAGGTGTAATATTGAATTTATAAAGAAATAATATGATTGATTTTATACTGCTGTTAAGAACTATTTGAAAAATGTAGGCTAGATTGTTGACGGTTTCTTCCTTAAATGTTATTTTAAAAGATGCTTTCTAAAAACGACAATTAAACAACAAAAGATAATTTGTATCTAGGTCATTAAGATATTTGTTTTTGGAAATCTTAAATTTTGGAGGGGTTTAAATTGAAAAAGAAAATTTTAAGTTTTATTTTAACTATTGTTTTAATTGTTCCTGCGCTTTTGCTCTCTGCTTGTGGGGATGATAACGAAGGCGGAAATCCTGTTTTTCATGACAATAGCAAATGGTTCACGGAAACAGAACTAACTACTGTTGGATTGTCGAATTTGCCTGCGCCAACTGGGCTTTCGGGCGAAATTTCTTCAAGTGATTATTGGTTTAATGATGGTTATTCGTTTTCTCAACCTTGCGACGATGAAGCGTTGCTTGCGCAAAATGCAGAAATTTATTTAAAGTATTTTGAAACTAACTATGACGGCTATTTTGGAACTATTTCAAGAAGATATGGCGTTAAATATGGCGAGAATGAAACATGGTATGTTTTGGAACAAAGCAGCACATTAAATGATTATTTTGATGATAATCCAAGCAAACTTTACAAATTTTACTATGTGACAAATCATGAAACCGATGATGACGGCTATTTTGTTCGTGATTCGGTTTACACCTTTGAAATTCGTTATGAATATAGCAGTTCAGCAAATCAATATTTGTTTAAACTTTTCATTGAAAAGGCTGACGCAACTCATAATGGGGTATTCACATATTATTATAAAATGAAATAAAGCCTAAAAGGTGAAATGACTACGCAAAAAAATATAAGTCCGCATGGAAAATCCTTGCGGGCTTTTTTTGAAAAGTGTTACAGAAATTTTGATGCATGTGATACAATTAATTTAAAGGAGAAAACAAATGGCTTCAAGCAAAGGTTTTAGAGATTTTATTTTGGAACAACTTTCAAGTTTAAGCCCAACATTCAAACCTATGATGGGTGAATTTTTAATTTATGTTGATGGAATTTATTTTGGCGGAATTTACGACGACAGATTCTTAGTTAAGAAAACAAACACAAACAAAAAATATGGTTTGCAAGAAGCGTTGCCCTATGAAGGCGCAAAGCCAATGTTGTTGGTTGAAAATGTTGATGAGCGCGAGTATTTGGAAAACTTGGTTTCCGACACTGTTAACGGGCTATAAAAATTTTGTTTGATAAAGATGTTAAAACTTTAAGGAAGAAATATGGAGAAAAGACCGGAATTAGGCTGCAACTTAAGCGCTGAAACTTTTAAAGAGTTCTATTATTTAAAATCGGAACTTGTTGAATTTTGCAAAGAAAACAAATTGCAAACTGGCGGTGGAAAAATTGAACTTACCGAAAGAGTTTTTAATTTTTTAAAAACTGGCGAAAAAGAAACAAGGGGTTCAATTCGTAAGAAAAACAAAAAACTTGACGAATTAACTCTTAACAGTCTTATTGAAAAAGACATGGGTTATGGCGAAAACATTCGCGCATTTTATGAGTTGCACCTTGGGAAAAATTTTAAGTTTTGTGTTCCTTTTCAAAGATGGTTAAAGGGTAATGTTGGGAAAACCTTTCAAGATTCAATTGAGGCATATAAAGAAATCATTAAAAACAAAGACAAAACCGAAAAAGTTATTGACAGGCAATTTGAATATAACACATACATACGGGATTTTTTTAAGGACAACAAAAACAAAACTTTGAAACAGGCAATTTGCTGCTGGAAATATAAAAAGAGCATTAAAGGCTCTAACAAATATGAACGAAGCGATTTGTGCGTTTTATTGGCAAGCGGAGAGGGAAAGTAAAATTCTAGATTTGAAAACTCTCTAAATTGTTGAGATATTTTTTCCTTGTTTTGATTGTGAACAAGCTGCCTATTGCCTGGCAGCAATTTTGTTAGGGCTAACGCTTTCGCAAAATTTAATTGTCAAAAGTTGCTGGCAAGTTCGTCTTCGGGTTTGCCGGCGTTTTTTATATATAATATATAGAATAAAATTTTTGATATTTATCTATAATAAAAAAGCCAACCTTTAAAGTGATTTCAAATTTTTACAAAAACTTCTCAAGGGTTTTGGGGAAATATAAAAATTGAAGGTTTGGTAAGAAAAAATTGGATTGTATCCATAGGTGGTTTTGGTAAGGGAAAATTGGGTTGTTTCCTTAAAAAGAAAAGCCAAAGTGTTGAATTGGCAAGAGATAATTAATTTCGATGTTTTTGCTTCAAAATCGCAAAAAAACATTCAAATAACTTATTTTTTTGAAAAAATTGGTGTTTTTTGTTAAATTTTTTGAAAAAATGATAAAAAGGGTATTGACATATTTTTTGCCTAGTGTTATTATTATCACGATTTAACATAATCTAAAAAAGAGAGGTAAATTATGGAATTTTTAGGCGCAGGATTTGGAGATGCTTTCATTTCAGTTTTGGCTATCATCGGAATTATCCTTGTTGGAGGATTTTTAATTTTCTTCCTTGGGGACTTAGTTCTTTCTGTTTTAGACCCTGAATACGTTCATTTCTGGCAAAGAAAGAAAAACGGTGAAAAAGTTAAAGACAAACAAGCTTCCAAAGAAAAAGACGCAGAACAAGAAGAAACAAAAGAACTTGAATTTAAGTTCGATGAAGCAGACAAAGATGCTTTTGCAAAAGAAGACGAAGAACCAAAAGCTGAAATTGCTCCTGTTGAAGAAGTTAAAGAAGAGCCAGCGGAAGAAGTTGTTGAAGAAGTTAAGGAAGAAGAACCTGCTAAAGAGGAGCCAGCTGAAGAAGTTGACGAACTTAAAGCAGAGGAAGAACTCTTCAAACAAAACATGCTTAAAGAAATTGAAGAAAGACGTCAAAAACAAGCAGAAGAAAGCGACGATAAATTTGAAAACTTCTTCTATGACGACGAAGACATCGCTGTGTTTGGCGACGAAGACCAAGCAAACGAAGAGCAAGAAGCTCCAGCCGAGGAAACAGAAGCCGTAGCGGAAGAAACTCAAGAAGAAGCTCCAGCAGCTGAAGAAACAACAGAAGAAACTGTTGAAGAAACAGAAGAAGCGGAAGCACAACCTTCAATTGAAGAACTTAGAGCTCAATTTGAAGCTGAAATTGCAAAACTTCAAGCAAGAAACGAAGAACTTGAAAGTGAACTTAACAGCAAAGAAGAAGTTAACACTCCTGCTGGAAACATTGAAGAATATGAAGCAAGACTTGAAACATTAAAAGACAGACTTGCAGCAAACGAAAAAGAACTTCGTAAAGTTAAGAAGGAATATATTCCTCTTAGAAAAGTAAGCAAAACTCTTGAAAGCGACGAAAGAAAACTTAGAAGAAAAGAAGCAATTGTTGCAAAACAAAAAGTTGTTCTTTACGGAGTTAACAACATCGCCGACATCGACGAAGAAAAAGCAAAGAAACTTTCTGAAGAACTTGACCTTCTTGAAGGACTTAAACTTTCTGTTCAACACTGCGAAGAAGTTATGACTGCGAATAAAGATAGATATCCAATTTTGGAAAACACATTCAATATTCTTACAGCTAACAACGAAACATTGAAAGCAGATATTAAAGAAACTGAAGATGCAATTGAAGCATTGAAAGCTGCTCAAGAACAAGAAGAAAGAGTTGAAGCAGAAGAAGTTGTTGAAGAAGTTATTGAAGAACCAGCAACCGAAGTTAAACCAGAAACCGACACAACAACAGATGCTCAATAATTAGATTAGCAAATAAAAACCGCGAAATTCGCGGTTTTTTTGTTTTTGTTTCCTTAATAAAAGGTTGCTTTAAATTTTAGAATTGGATTATAATATAACTATGCTTGAAAAGATTAAAGAGTTTAATAAAAAGATTTCGCTTATAAAACACAAAAAGGTTAAGATTGGGCTTGCGCTTGGAGGAGGCGGCGCAAGAGGGTTTGCGCATCTTGGCGCGATTAAAGCATTTGAAGAATATGGTCTTAAATTTGATTATGTTGCGGGAACAAGCGCGGGTTCGCTTGTTGGCGCGTTTTATGCGAACAATTGGACATTTGAACAAATGTATAATGTTGCAAAAAACTTTAAGGAAAAAGATATTCGAAAATCCAAAATCCCGCTTATGCCTTCGCCAACCGATGGAATTGAAGATATTGTTAAAAACTCAATTGGCGATATTAACATTGAGGATTGTAAAATTCCGCTTGCAATTGTTGCTGTTGACATTCTTTCAACAAACGAATGTGTTATAACAAAAGGGAATTTGGCTCGCGCTGTTGCGGGAAGTTGCGCTGTTCCGGCAATTTTCCAACCTGTTCAATTTGAAGACAGATTGCTTTTTGACGGGGGGCTTCAAAACACGCTTCCTTCAAATGTTCCTAAACTTTTCGATTGCGACTATGTTGTTGCTGTTGATGTTAACCCTTCGCGAAATTATGGGGCAAAATCGGCAAAATATTTTGACGTTCTTGGCGCAACGATTCGAATTCTTATGAAAAAAAATGCCGAAACTGGCTATGAGTTTGGCGACGTCGTTCTTCAGCCTGAAACAAAACGATTTAAGTCCACAAAAATGGAAGGATATGACGACATGATTGAGGAAGGCTATCGCGCGGCAATTGACAATATGCCTCAAATTTTGGAACTCTTTAATCGCCGTCCGCTTTCAAAAAAAGCAAAACAAAAATTTAAACATGAGGTTGATATAATTTAAAAAAAACATAAGTTTTTCGCTTATGCTTTTTCTTTTATTTTAGCAATATAGGATTTTAAAAACAACGTAGTAAATTGCGTTTTCTGCGCTCATTTTTCCGCTTTTAACCATGTTATCGACGTTTTCCAAAACTTCCAAAATGTTTTTAAGTTGCGCCTTGGAATAGGACTTTGCTTGTTCTTTTGCTTTAACAATTGCATATTCCTTAACGCCAAGAAGACTTGCAAGTTCGCTGTTTGAAAGAGATGAAAAACTTGCGTGGGCAATTCGGCGGAAGTGGTTTGCAATTAAAGAAAACAAAACTTGAACAGGCTGTTTCTTTTGCAAAAATGAGGAAAGGAGCATTAAACTTTTCGATGCGTTTTTGTTCCCAAGACTTTCGCTAAGTTCAAAAATTTGATACTCATAGTCTGGCTCAACAAGCGCTTTAACATCGCTATGCTCAATTTCGTCCTCGCAATATGCAGAAATCTTTTTAAGTTCACATGAAATTTTTGTCATATCGTAACTGCAAATTTCAACAAGTGCTTTAAGGGCGTCGGGCGTTATTTTTTGATTTTTCTTGTTAAGTTCAACGCGAATATATTTTTCCAAAATGTCTTGCCCAAGTTTTCCGCAATCAACAATTTCGCCAACCTTTAAAAATTTCCAGGCGTCGCTATATATAATTACGACTGTTGTTGAAGGGGGAATTGACGAAAGAGAAGCGGAAAGATTTTTCTTGTCCGTTTCGGAAAGTTTTCCAACCGAGCGAATTAAAACAAATTTTCTGTCGGTTCCAAGAGGGAGCATTTCAATTGCTTCTTGAACTTTTTGAGCCGAAAAATTTTCGTTGTCGAAATAGGTTTTGTTAAAATCGCTCATTTCGTTTCCGCATGCGTTTGAAATGTGTTTAATTGCGCTTGCAATAACGAATTCGTCATCTCCTTTCAAGATGTAGAGCGGAAGGACCTGTTGTTTAAGTTTTTGTGGAAGTTCAATAAATTTCATGTTTTTCTCCTTTTCTATTATTACACATTTTTAGGCTAATTGCAAAAGTCCAATTGTTAAAACCGTTGAGCAAACGAGAATTAAGCAGGTTAAAAGTTTTGCTTTTCGCCGTGCAAAAAACAACCTGCTTGAAACAAACATAAGCGCAAAGAAATTAACAAATGCGGCAAATGCGAATTTGAAATGTGGAATTATCGACCATGTTTGGCTTGCAACCCAACTTGCAATTGTTTTAATAGATGTTAGAAGAAGATTTGAGAACCAGAAAATGTTTCCAAATCCGCTCCAAATAAAAACAAGAGGCGTTGCAACGAAAGCAGCCGTGAACGCAACCGTGAAAATTGGAACAATAATTAAGTTTGCAAAAAGCGACAGGAAAGAAACTCCGTCGAAATAGTTAATCAAAACAGGTAAAATCAAAAATTGCGAAGAGATTGAAACGGAAGCAGGTTTTGCAATCCAGTTTGGAAGAACAAATTTTTTAATTGGTTTTCTAAGAAAAGAATAGGCACTTCGATAGAAAATTGCCGTTCCAATAACACATCCAAAACTTAATTGGAAGCCAATGTCAAACGCAAAGAGAGGGCGAACAAGCAAAAGAACTAAGCCCGAAAAACCAATTGCGCTTAGGCTGTCATATCTTCTTCCAAGGCAAGTTGCAAGCAAAAGACAAATTGACATTATTGTTGCTCTAACAACCGAAGGCGAAAAACTGCAAAGATAGCAGTAGAAAATTAAAACCGCGGAAGTGATTATTAAGTTAAGCCAATTTTTCGCGTGGCATTTCTTTAAAATCCATGCCAAAAGCCCGGCAACAAGCCCAACATGTAAACCCGAAACAGCAAGAATATGAGCAATTCCGCTAAGCTGGAAATCGTTTCTTGTTTCGCTGTCAATTCCGCTTTTGTCGCCAAAAAGCATTGCGTAGGTTATGCTTGCGTTTTCCTCGCTCATGTGCTTTAAAAGTTTTTCTTTAACTGCGGAACGAAACTTTTGGTCTAAAGTTTTTGTGTTTCCAAGAATTTTAACATCACTTCGCGAAATTTTTGTTGCCGTGTAGTAACATCCGTTTTTATATAGCGAACTGTTAACGTTGCCTTTTTCATTAAGTCCTGAAACGCTTTTAAAGTTTGCTTCAAGCAAAATTTCGTCGCCGTCGGAAAGATATGGTGCACCATAAAGTTTTAGGCGAACATTTTTTGAAAGGGGCTTGTTGTTAATCTTAACATCTGTTAAAATTATGTATTGCATTTCATCATAGGTTGAAACATTTTCAACGCGACCATAAAGCATCGAGTCGTTTGGAATTTTTGGCTGAGAAAAGAAGCTCATTTCAAGGCCATAAAGACCTAATCCAAGAAAAATAAAAGCAAGAATTGCAACAAGAATTTTTAACTTTTTTCTTAAAAAACAAGTTGCAACAATTGCGGCTAGTATTAAAAAGAAAACTGCAATAACAACCCAATTTGAAAGGAAAATGTGTTTTGCAAAAAGAATTGCTCCAAAAAGAGCAAGAAAACAATAAAAAAGTGGCCTAAAATTTACAATTTTTTTCATTTGTTTCAAGTTTTCTTTCAAAAAGGTATTGTCTTTTTTTATTCTTTGTGCTAAAATAAACTCAATTTTAAGTTAGGAGATGAAATTATGTTAAATTTTTCGTTACTCGCTCTTGATCTTACAAGTTTAATTGATAGAATTCAAAAGCCACATGTTATAACAGGATTAATCTTGGCAATCCTTGGCTTTGCAATTGTTTTGCTTGCAAAGAGAATTGCTATGGTTGCAAGAAAAGACAAATCGAAACCTGTTGAAAACGATAACAAGTTATACATAACTCTTAAAGCCTTAGGCCTTGTTATGCTTCTTGTTGCTTTAATTATAATGATTTTTGAATAATTATCAAACTAAATTTAAACTCGCGCATAAAGCGAGTTTTTTTATTGCAAAAAGCACCTGCAAAAATGGGTGCTTTTTTAGCATGATTTTGAATTTGACAATTTTTGTGTTATATTAAGCAAAAAAAGAAAGAAGGAAAATTATGAGCGCACTTTTGTTTTACATTCTCGTGCCAATTATTTCGGCACTTTTGATTGGAATTTTTTGTTTGCTTAAATTTTGGAAATTTAAGGGCAGCGAAAAATTACATAACGTTACAACAAAAATTTTAAAGGTTTTGGTTGTTATCTATTGTTCGCTTATGCTGCTTAGCATTCTTCTTCCAGATTCATTTAATCTTTGTCTTTCAAAAGAAGAACTTGGAAGAGGAATGATGCAAGGACATGCTGTTTTGCGTTGGTTTTCAATGGTATGTTTTTCCGTTTTGCCAATTGCCGTTTTTTTTGAAAACAGAGCAGTTCGAAATGTCGCAATAACCTTTTGTGTTGCCGTAACAATTGCGCAAATTGCGTGCTTTTCGCAATATCTTGAGTTTTTCACAAGTGCCGCGGGAAGAGGCCTTAATTCGCTTCCTGTTTCAGAGGGCTTTCGTGCGTTTTTAATTAATCCCGCGTTTAGAACAGTTTGGTTTGCTGTTATAATCGTTTTGCAGTTAACAATTCCAATTGTGCTTGCAATAAACGAAAATCATTTGTTTAAATACAATGATAAAATTGAATGGAGAAACTATTTTATTGCGTTGCCTCTCATAATTCTTGCGTCAATTCCTGTTTATGTCCCTCAATATCTTTTCGGGCAAACAGATGTTATTTTCAGCGCATATAGTTGGCTTCATTTCCTTTGGATTTTCCTTCTTTTTGGAACTTTGGCTGCGTTATATTTTGGCTTTAGAAAGCAAAGCAGTGAAGTTAAAATGGTTGTTCTTTTCGTCCTTGCGCTTTCGCTCCTTATGCAGTATGACCAAATGTTTGGCGCAATTTCGCTTAACATAAAGCGTTTGCCCTTGCAACTTTGCAATCTTGGAGCCTATTTAATCATTCTTTCGCTTATAACAAAAAACAAAAAGATTTTTAACTTCACGGTTATCATTAATGTTGTTGGCGTTCTTTTTGCAATTGCAAAGCCAGATTTGGAAGGGAAAGGCTTTTTCTATTACTATAATATGCACTTTATTTTTGAGCATAGCAATGTCTTAATCGTTCCAATTCTTGCTCTTTTGTTTGGATTTTTTCCAAGGCTCGATAAATTTGCGCTTCGCGATTGCTTGGTTGGTTTCACAATCTATTTCCTTTCTGTTTTCGCTCTTGGAACAATGTTTAACGCAATTGCTGCGGCAACCGGAAAAGGGATTTATGAGGCGAATTTCTTGTTTATGTTTCTTCCAAATGTTGCAATAAAAATTCTCCCTTTCACGAAAGCGCTTTTCGACATTAACTTTAAAATTGGATATGCAACTTTCTATCCCGTTTTGCAACTTCTTGTCTATGCGGTTTTCATGCTTGTTTGTGTTTTGTTATATTATTGTTTCCGCCTTGTCTATCTTGTTAAAGATAAAATTGTTTTAAAAAGAGCGGCTTTGGCGGAAAGCGGAAACGCTCAAAGCGAAAATAATCTTATCGAAAATGATGAGGCGAGCGGGGAAAACAACAAGGTGCAAAGCGGCGAAGTTGAGGGCGAAAAATAGACGAATTCTTCCTTTAATTTAACGAATGAACAAAGATTTCAATATACAGAAAATTTTGTTAAAAACTTGCTAAAAAGGATTGACAAAGTTTGTTAAATGGGCTATATTATTGATTGTCTAAGTCTTTGGGCGTTCTTTTTCTTTGCATTGCTAGCCCCTTTGCAAAAAATTTGAACCACAAATTTAGGAAGTTTTGGAATTTGCGCGAACACTTTTCAAAGCGGATTAAAATTTTAAGGAGAAAAATCAATGAAAACCTATATGGCACATCCTGAAACTGTTGAAAGAAAATGGTATTTAGTTGATGCAAATGGAATGCCTTTTGGTCGTCTTGCAAGCCAAGTTGCTGCAATTTTAAGAGGAAAGAACAAACCAACTTTCACTCCAAACGTTGACACAGGCGATTATGTTATTGTTATCAATTCCGATAAAGCAGTTTTAACAGGAAAAAAATTAACACAAAAATATTTTAAAACTTATTCTGGCTACCAAGGTGGTCTTAAAGAAACTCAATTCAAGAAAATGATGGAAGAAAAATCTGATGTTGCTCTTCTTCGCGCAATCAAAGGAATGCTTCCAAAAAATGCTCTTGGACGCGACATGGCAAGAAAAGTTAAAATCTATAAAGGCGCAGAGCACCCACATGAGGCACAACAACCAGAACTTATAACACTTAAGGGAGGAAGAAACTAATATGGCAGAAGCAAAAAAAGCTGTTAAACCAACATTAAAAGCAAAAACAAATGCTTATCTTGGAACAGGAAGAAGAAAAAAAGCAATTGCTAGAGTTCGTTTAATTCCAAACGGAAACGGCGTTATAACAATCAATAAGAAAGACATTGAAGAATATTTCAGCCTTGACACTTTAAAATACATCGTTCGTCAACCATTAGCATTAACAGGAAACGAAACAAAATATGATGTTCAAGTTAATGTTGTTGGCGGTGGATTCACAGGCCAAGCAGGCGCAATTCGCCACGGAATTTCAAGAGCTCTTATTAAGGCAGAAGAAAACCTTCGCCCAGAACTTAAAAAAGCTGGTTTCTTAACAAGAGATTCAAGAATGAAAGAAAGAAAGAAATATGGTCTTAAAAAGGCAAGAAAAGCTCCACAATTCAGCAAGAGATAATTTTGCAAAATTGGAAAGTTACGATTTCAAAAAAGAACGCATTTTGCGTTCTTTTTTTATTCATTAAACATATGCAAATGTGAGCACATTTTAATTTATTAATTTTTGAATTTAACTTAAAAAGTTTTTAACAATTTTTTTCTACCAATCTTGAGGCTCAGATTTCGTGTGGGATTTAATGTCGTCATAAAAATCGAAATATTTGTCTTTAAAATTTTTTGAAGACTTTGCGTTCTCTTCAAAAATCTCTTGAAGATCGGCGCTTGAAAGGTCGCACATCTTAAAATCCTCGTCGTTTTCATATCTTTTAAAAATGTCATGTTCGTTCATTAGTATTTAACCGCCTTTAAATAAAGTCCTTCCGCTGGCGCTGTCTTGCCCGCTTTTGTTCTGTCTTTTGCATCCAAAATTTCGCAAATGTTTTCCGCCGTTCGTTTCCCTGTTCCAACTTCATAAAGAGTTCCAACAATAATTCGAACCATATTATATAAAAAACCATTTCCGCAAATTTCAAAATCAAGCTCGTTATGTTTTTTTGTTAATTTAATCTTAAAAATTGTTCGAACAAAATCTTTTGTTTCTGCCTTTGCGCTGCAAAAAGAAGAAAAATCGTGCTCACCAATTAAAAACCTTGCAGCTTTTTCAATTTCCTTTACGTCTGGCTTTTCTTTAACAATTCCAACATATCCTTGGTTGAAGGGTGTTTCTTCCCAAGAAAGACGATAGAGATATGTTTTTTGTTTAACATTGAACCTTGCATGAAACGACGGAGAAACTTTTTTCGCGCCAGTAACTTTAATGTCGAAAGGTAGGTTAGCGTTTAAAGCGGCAACAAGTTTTTTAGAGTTTAAAGAATTTTTATTGCAAAAATTTTTAACAAATCTTTCGCTTGTTGCGTCGAAACTTGCCGTTTGGGCAAGAGCATGAACTTTTGCGTCGGTTCTTCCGCTTCCGCAAATTTCAATGTTTTGGCCAAGCAAAAAGGAAAGCGCGCCTTCAATTGTTTCTTGAACGCTTTTCCCGTTTTTTTGTTTTTGCCAGCCAACATAATTTTTGCCGTTATATGAAATTGTTAACAAAATTCTCATATTTTTATTTTATCACAAAAAATGTTGAATTTAATATAATTTATTTAAAAAATGTTTAAAAATTTTAAAAAAGTATTAAAAATTTATATTTTTGTTGAATTTTTTTGGAAAAAGTTTCTTTAAATATTTTTTTAACATTCTTTTTCTTTTTGTTTGTAAAAACATTCAATTTTGTTAAAATAATTCTAAGGAGAGAATATGGACGAATTTTGCAAAGTTAAAAATCTAGATTCCTATGGACCTTCGCCAATTCCAGAAGAAGGAACATGGGTTTCGTCAAAAAAAATTGAGGACGTAAGCGGGTTTTCCCACGGTGTTGGAACTTGCGCGCCTCAACAAGGAGCATGCAAACTTACAATCAATGTTAAAGACGGAATAATTCGCGAAGCGCTTGTTGAAACAATTGGGTGCAGCGGCATGACTCATTCTGCAGCAATGGCAGGCGAAATTTTGATTGGGAAAACGCTTTTGGAAGCGCTTAACACCGATCTTGTTTGCGACGCAATTAACGACGCAATGAAAAAAGTTTTCTTGCAACTTGTTTATGGTCGAAGCCAATCTGCTTTCAGCGAAGGCGGGCTTGAAGTTGGTTCGGCAATGGAAGACCTTGGCGGAAACAAGGTTAGCCAAGTTGGAACAATCTATTCAAACGATATCTTTGGAACGCGTTATCTTAATTTAACCGAAGGATATATAACAAAAGAGGGGTTGGACGAAAACGGCGAAATTATTGGATATGAATATGTTTCGCTTGGAAAACTTATGAAACTTTTGGAAAACGGAGCAGATCCAAAAGAGGCAATTAAGGACAGCACAAAAACCTATGGAAGATTTAGCGAAGCGGTTAAAGTTATTAACCCAAGAAAGCAATAGGGAGGGCGAAAGATGGACGAACTTAGAACAGAAAACATTAACAAATGTTTGAAAAAACACGGCATTGCAAGTCTTGACGAAGCAAAAGAAATTTGCCTTTCAAAAGGAATTAATGTTGAGGCAGTTATTAAAGGAATTCAACCAATTGCCTTTGAAAACGCAGTTTTGGCATACACTCTTGGCGTTGCAATTGCAATTAAGAACGATGCAAAAAATTTAGATTCAATTTGCGATTCAATTGGCGAAGGTTTGCAAGCGTTTTGCACTCCTGGTTCTGTTGCCGACAGACGCCAAATTGGAATTGGACATGGGAACCTTGCAAAAATGCTTTTAAGCGAAAACACAAAATGTTTTTGTTTCCTTGCTGGGCATGAAAGTTTTGCAGCAGCCGAAGGGGCAATGGGAATTGTTCGAAAAGCAAATAATGTTAGGAAAACACCTTTAAAAGTTATTTTAAACGGGCTTGGAAAAGATGCTGCCTACATTATTGCGCGAATTAAAGGGTTCACGTATGTTAACACAAAATATGACCAAAAAACAGGTGAACTTCACGTTTTGGGAGAAAAATCTTTTTCAAGTGGCGAAAGCAAAAATGTTAAAATTTATGGCGCATACGATGTTAACGAAGGCGTTGCAATCATGATTCATGAAGGCGTTGATGTTTCAATAACTGGGAACTCAACAAACCCTGTTCGTTTCCAACATCCAGTTGCCGGAACCTACAAAAAATGGTGCGTTGACCATGGAAAAAAATATTTCTCGGTTGCTTCTGGCGGGGGAACAGGAAGAACGCTCCACCCAGACAATGTTGCCGCGGGACCTGCAAGTTATGGACTTACCGACACAATGGGAAGAATGCACTGCGACGCACAGTTTGCGGGAAGTTCGTCGGTTCCTGCCCACGTTGATATGATGGGATTTATTGGAATGGGAAATAACCCAATTGTTGGCGCAAGTGTTGCATTAGCAGTTTTAACATTTCAAAGCATATAATATAATGAGAAACACAAATTCTCCTTTTCCCAATTGGCGCGGGAAAGCGCTTAATATTTTGTAAGTTTATATTATAATTTAGACTTTAAAAAAATTGGTTAAAGCCACCAAACTTTTGAAAATTGACAAAAAATAACGGCAAAAGTTTTACAAATTTAATTTTCAAAGTGTATAATTGAATTAACAAAATCATAAGATAAAGGAAGGAATGAAACGCTTTTGGAGGGGATATGAAATACAATTCAATTTATGAAATGCCATATAATGTTTGCCCAAAATCCGAAAGGGCTTGGAATGCTTTTATTTCCGCAACTCTTTCGTCAAACCCTATGAAAGCGTTTAGTGCTTATCATGCCTATGTTCAAGCAAGAACCGAAAAACTTAATCAAATTCAGGCATATTCAAGCGAAGACTATTCAATGTAAAAATAAATTAAATTAAAAAAACAAAGCATGTGTTGCTTTGTTTTTTTTGCTCGAAATAAAAGAAAGTGGTATAATATATTTATATGACAGAAGAAAGGCTTAAAGGAATTGTTATTTCGGCAAAAGACTTCAAAGAAGCAGATAAACTCCTAACTCTTTTCACGCTTGAAAAGGGAATTGTTTATGCAAAACTTGTTGGCGTTAAAAAGCCAAACGCAAAACTTAAACCAGCAAAAGAAATCTTTTGTTTTGCCGATTTTGATGTTGTTTCGAAAGGCGAATTTCAAACAATAACCTCGGCAAATGTTATTGAAACTTTCCATAACATAACAAGCGACATTGATAAATATTTTGCGGGCTGCGCAGTTTTGGAAATTTTGAAAACAGTTGGACGTGAAAATTTAAGCAACGAGCCTTTGTTTTTGGAAACTCTTAAAACTCTTCAAGCACTTGCATATGGGAACGTTAAACCAGAAGTTTTGGAAATGCGTTTTTTAATCAAAATTTTTGAAGCCATGGGCTATCGTTTGTCGCTTGATCGTTGCGCTTCATGCGGAGAGCCTTTTCTTCAAAAAAGATTTTTTTCGCCAGTTGACGGAGCAATTGTTTGCAGCGGTTGTAAGCCACCAAACTGCGAAGAGATTTCGGCGCTAACCCATTCAACGATGCGCCTTGCGGCAGATTGCCCGTTTGAAAAACTTGAAACACTTAAATTAAGCGACGAAGGAACGGGGCTTGCTCTTAAACTTCTTAAAGAAAACTTCCAGGCGCGTTTCGACAAAAAACTTTCAAATTAAAAAAGTTGCCCAAATTTTGAGCAATTTTTTTGTAGTATATTTTAAATATTTTAAAAATAAGATTAATTTAGGGGAAAATTGGCAAAGAAACGCGAGTTTTTTGTTTTTATTGCTTCTTTTGCCTTTCCAAAGTTTTTCAAACTTTTATGGTGTAGAATTGGAAAATGGAGGGGATATGAATCTTGAGAATTTAATTAAAAACTTAGAAGCAAATGTGATTGGAGAAACCAACCTTGACATTTTAGACATAACATATAACAGCAAAGAAGTTACGAAAGGTTCTTTGTTTGTTTGCATTCGCGGGGAAAACTCCGACGGGCATGATTTTGCCAAAGACGCAGAAAAAAACGGCGCGGCGGCAATTCTTTGCGAAAAGCAAGTTCAAGTTAACATTCCTCAAATTGTTGTTTCGTCAACAAGAAAAGCTCTTTCAAAAGTTTTTTCTTGTTTCTATGATAATCCTCAAAACAAACTTAAAATTATTGGGCTTACGGGAACAAACGGAAAAACAACAACTTCGTTTTTAATTAAATCAATTTTGGAAGAAAGCGGGAAAAAAGTTGGGCTTATTGGAACGCAAGGCGCGTTTATTGGAAAACAGTTTTTTCAAACGGGACTTACCACGCCCGACCCACAATTTCTTTTCAAACTTCTTAAACAAATGGTGGATTTTGGTGTTGAATATGTTGTTATGGAAGTCAGTGCTCATGCGCTTTCTCTTGACAAAACCGAAGGAATTGTTTTTGAAGTTGGAGTTTTAACAAATTTAACGCAAGACCACTTGGACTTTTTTAAGACAATGGAAAACTATAAACATGCAAAACTTAAACTTTTTGAGAGAAACAAAATTAAAAGCGCTGTTTTAAATTTTGATGACGAGTTTGGAAGAGAACTTGGCGAAACAATTGATGTTCCGTTTTTGTCATATTCGCTTAACAATCCAAGCGATGTTTTTGCTGCAAAAATTGGGAACAAAAATGGAAAAAATAAATTTATTGTTAACATTTTAGACAATGTTTTTGATGTTGAAAGCAACTTGATTGGCGAGTTTAACATCTATAACAGCCTTGCGGCAGCATCGGTTGCGGCAATGCTTGGGTGCAGCACGAAACAAATTAAAAATGGGCTTGAAAAATTTTTTGGGGTTGAGGGGCGGCTTAACAGATTTAATCTTTCAAACGGAGTTGTTGCGTTCATAGATTTTGCCCACACGCCCGACGGAATTGAAAAAGCGCTTAATGCAATTCGCGAACTTAAATTTAAACAAATTATAACTGTTTTTGGATGCAGCGGAAACAGAGATAAAGACAAGCGACATAAAATGGGGCAAATTGCGGAAAAACTTAGCGATTATGTTGTTTTAACAACAGATAACCCGCGATTTGAAAATCCGGAACTTATTTTAGATGACATTGAAATTGGAATGAAAAAAACTGCGCATACTAGATTTGTTAGCAGGGAACAAGCAATTGAGTTTGCGCTCACGCTTGCAAAAAAGGGCGATTGCGTTGCAATTCTTGGGAAAGGCGCAGAAACCTATCAAGACATTAACGCCGTTCATGTTCCATACAATGATTTTGAGGTTGTTAAAAATTTTGACGATAATCTTCGTCGCGAGTTTTTTGAAAACAACTTGAAAGCCTAACAAGTTTTTGTTTGAAGGGGGAAAAAGTGAACTATTATTTAATTTGTTTTTTAAGTTGCCTTGCAATTTCGGTTGCAATTTCTCCGTTTGTTATTTTTGCTGCAAAAAAATTTAAAGCGTCGCAAACGGTTTTGGAATATGTCGAGGCACATAAGGGAAAAGACGGAACTCCAACAATGGGCGGGCTTATTTTCCTTATAACAATTATGTTTTCGTTTTGCTTTTTCACAAAAAATTTCCAACTTGCAACTGTTTCAATTGCCGTTATGCTTGCATATGGCATTCTTGGGTTTTTAGATGATTTCATTAAAATTCGTTTTAAACAAAATCTTGGACTTAAACCATATCAAAAAATTATTGGGCAGGTTGGAATTGCAATTATAATTGCTTTTTATGTTTACTATTCAAATCTTATTGGTTCAACCTTAATTGTTCCGTTCACGGACATTGTTATAGATCTTAAATGGGGAATCATTCCTTTTGTTGTTTTTGTTTATCTTGCGGTTGTTAACAGTGTTAACCTAACCGACGGGCTTGACGGGCTTGCCGGGGGAGTTAGCAGCGCATTTTTGGTTGGCTTTATTGGGCTTTTGTTAATTTATGAAAAGTTTGCTGCAACTCCAACTTTGGCGGCGGAAAACAAAAACCTTTTAATTCTTTGTTTCTGTGCGCTTGGAGCGCTTGTTGGCTTTTTGTGTTTCAATGTTTACAAAGCAAAAATTTTTATGGGCGACACGGGTTCGCTTGCTCTTGGCGGGCTTCTAACATCAATTGCGGTTTTTTCAAAAACAACACTTTTAATTCCAATAATTGGGGTTATGTTTGTTGCCTCTGCGCTTTCGGTTTGCATCCAAGTTTTGCATTTCAAAAGAACGGGCAAACGCGTGTTTTTAATGGCGCCGCTCCACCATCATTTTGAGAAAAAGGGCGTGAATGAAAATCGAATTACTTTCGTATATATAGTTATAACAATTGCAGTAAGTGCGCTTGCAATTGCAATAACAATGTATGCGAGTTCAATTTGAAAATTTTTTGTAAGAACAATCAATTTAAAAGAAAGAAAATTTTGGTTTATGGGAAAGGCTTAACGGGAAGCGGCGCAAAAAAATTTTTGTTTGCAAAAGGCGCAAAAGTCTTTTTCTTTCAAGACGGCGAAAAACTTTCTTTCAAACCCGAAAAACTTGATTTGGCAGTTTTAAGCCCTGGAATTTCTTTGGAAACTTCGCTTTCAAAAACCTTGAAAGAACTTAATGTTCCAATTATTTCCGAACTTCAACTTGGCTTTGAAAACGTTAAGGGAAATTTAATTGCAATAACTGGAACAAACGGAAAAACAACAACTTCAATTTTGCTTACAAAAATTTTGGGAGCAAATTCTTTCTATGTTGGAAACACCGATAACCCTTTAATTTCGCTTTGGAATGTTTCCGACGAAAATTCAAACATCGTTTGCGAAACAAGTTCGTTTCAACTTGAATCGTCAACAACTTTCCGTCCAAAAATTTCGGCAATTTTAAATCTTGCGCCCGACCATCTTTCGCGCCACAAAACTTTTGAAAATTATGTTAACCAAAAGGCAAAAATCTTTCGAAATCAAACAGAAACAGATTTTGCAGTTTTCAATTATGACGACAAAAATGTTGTTAACCTTTCAAAAAATTGCAAGGCAAAAATATATAACTTTTCGCTAAACAACCAGTTTGAAAACCAAAACTATAACGGAACATATGTTTCAAACGACGAAATATATTTCAAAGAAAACTTTGAAAATGTTTTTGTTATGAAAACAGAAAAAATCAAACTTGTTGGAAGCAAAAATCTTGAAAACATTCTTGCAGCAATTTGCATCGCAAAACTTTGCGATGTTTCAAGCAAACAAATTGAAAAAGTTGTTTCAAACTTCATGCCTCTTAAAGACCGTTTGGAAATTGTGTTAAAAACGCAAAACATTTGCTATGTTAACGACAGCAAGGCAACAAATGTTGCAAGCGTTTTGGCAGATTTGCAAGCGCTTGGCGGGAAAACAATTGCGCTTTTTGGGGGAAGCGACAAGGGCGAAAATTTTGTTCCTCTTTTTAAAAATTTAAGCAACAATGTTGCCTTTGCAATTTTGTTTGGTGCAACAAAAGAAAAACTTTCTTGCGCGGCAAGCGAAGCAGGGTTTAAAAATTTTGAAGTTGCTTCCTCGCTTGGCAAAGCAATTATGAAAGCAAAAGAAGTTTACAAGGAAAAATTTAATAACGAAAAAATTAACATTGTTCTTGCGCCTGCATGCGCAAGTTTTGATGAATTTCGTAATTATGAAGAAAGGGGAGAATATTTTAAAAATTACATATTAAATGGAGAAAAATATGAAAAATAATGTAAAAATATTAAAAAATCCATTTAAAAATAATTTTTTTAATAAAATTAATAAAAATAAAGAAAAAAATAAAAAAGAAAATCAAAAATTAATAATTCAAGAAAATCATTTTAAAAAAATATTTAATTTTGATAAAAAAACATTTTTAATATATTTTCTTGTTCTTGGACTTGGAATTTTTGGCTGCATAATGGTTTACAGTGCAAGCAGTTATGTTGCAGAATATCGCTATGGGAACAAATTTTTCTATTTAACAAAACAAATTGTTGGAGTTGCTCTTGGCGCAATTGCAATGCTAATTTTTTCAAGAATAAACTATGAAAAACTTAAAAAGTTCAGGTGGATTGGCGTTATCGTTAGTGCAATTTTGCTTTCCCTTGTTTTCATTCCTGGAATTGGCGTTGAAAACTATGGAGCGAAGCGTTGGCTTAATCTTGGTTTTTTCACAATTCAACCAAGCGAATTTGCAAAGTTTGCGTTCGTTCTTTTTGCCGCGGAATATCTTTCGTCACATTACGAAACAATTGGAAAATTTAAAACGCTTTTGCCAGTTTTAGGCGTTGGAATTGGATTTTGTGTTTTAATCATTCTTGAACCAAACATGAGTATAACAATGTGTATGGGGCTTGTTATGTTGTTTATGCTTTTTGTTGGCGGAGCAAAACTTAAACATTTTTTAATCCTTGGCGTTCCTGCTGCCGCGGCTGTTCCTGCGCTGATTATTATGGAGCCATATCGAATTCAAAGATTTATGGCGTTTTTAAATCCGTGGGCAAATCCGCAAGGAGAGGGGTTTCAACTTATTCAATCACTATATTCTCTTGGAAGCGGCGGAATGTTTGGCGTTGGACTTTTCAATTCAAGACAAAAATATTTGTTTTTGCCATTTTCGGAAAGTGACTTTGTTTTTTCAATTATAGGCGAAGAACTTGGATTTTTTGGTGCAACCCTTGTTGTTGTTTGCTTTGCAATTTTGGTTTTCCTTTTAATTGGCGTTGCAAAACGAGCAAAAGACCGTTTTGGCGCGCTTCTTGTTTTAGGTGTTGCAAGCGTTATCTCAATTCAAGTTATAATTAACCTTTTTGTTGTTAGTGGCATGATTCCTCCAACAGGTCTTCCTCTTCCGTTCATCTCCGCCGGCTCAACATCTCTTGTTGTTTTCATGAGCGCAATTGGCGTTTGCCTTAACGTTGCAAGGCAAAGCAGAGTTTAACAATCTGTTTTTAATATCATTTGTTTTTTAATGCTAAAAAAGATCTCTGTTTTATCATTTTTATGATAAGATAATTAGGAGAAGTTTATGAAAAGATGCTTCTGGAAGGGTTTTTAAAATGTGGAATATTGACTTATTCCTTTAAAAAGTTTATAATAATCCTATAAAGGCGAGGGGAAAATGGATTTCAAAATAATTAGAGACAATGACACATTGATTTATGACAGCGAAAGCGAACTTATTTATTCGACATATGCAAATGTTATTGAAGATTACAGAACGAAAAACTATGAAGGAATTAAAAAAGCATACATGCATTCGCATTCCAAGATGTATGACATAACTTTTGAAATTTTCAAAGATATGGGATATGACAAGGCAAAAGAAATTATTGACGCCGAAAAGAAAAAATATGACAAAAAGCAAATGGAAAAAATAATTCACAAAAATTTTGTTTATAAAGATTTTGGCGAGATGATGGAGGATTTAAACAAAATTAAACCTTGCAACCTTTCGTCAAATGAAACAAGTTTTGCAAGCGCGCAAAAAATGTTTGAAAAAATTTTAACCTCTTTTGTTAAAGCGGAAGATTTAACTCTCACAGCCGAGAATCAAGAGTGGATTTCAAACAAACTTGAAAGTTTGAGAGGATGCAAAGAAAAACAAATTTCAGAAAAGTTTTTTCCAAATTTAGAAAGCGCCAAAAGCATTGACGAAATAATTTGCAAGGGTAACAGCATTGAATATCCTTTGCTTGTTGTTTCAAATCTTATTTCCTTAAAGGGAAATGATTTCACGTCACGCTTTAATTATTTAACCGATGGCGGCCTTAAAGAAAGCCCTTGCGGGAAATGGCTTAAAGCGCAAGAAAATGCAAAAATAAAAAATGGAATTGAAAAATAAATAAAAAGAGCAATTAATTTTTGCTCTTTTTTTATTTTGAATTTTCAACAATAATTTCAACAATTTTTTTATTTGGTGATTTAATTTCTTGTTTTTTTATGTTTTTTTGAATTATTTTTGAATTATTTTCCAAATTTTTTAATGAATTAATTAAATTTTCGCAATTTAAATTTTCTTGGAATAACATTTCGCACATTCCTTTTTCTTTAAAATATTTTGCGTTGTCAATTTGGTCGCCGCGGCTTTCTGCTTTTGGAAGAGGGATTAAAAGCATTGGTTTGCAAAGAGCAAGGAGTTCAAAAACGGAGTTCGCGCCTGCGCGGCAAACAACATAGTCGGCTGCGTTAAAAAAGTTTTCAATTTCGTTTGTGTATTCAACGGCAAAATAGTTTGGGGAATTAAGTTCCTTTTTCTTTCCTTTTCCGGTTATATGAAGCACGTTATATTTTTTTGTTAGGATGTCGAGACAAGAGAAAACGGTTTCGTTAATTGCTTTTGCGCCAAGGCTTCCGCCAAAAAACAAAACAGTTTTTTTGTTTCGCGAAAGGTTTGCTTTAATTTTTGATTTATCGCCTTTGAAAATTTGATTTCGAACTGGCGAGCCAGAAAAAACAAATCTCTTTTTCCCTTTTGCTGTTTTTTCAAAGGCTGTTAAAGTTAGGGTTGCATAGTGGGAAATAATTTTGTTTGCAAGCCCAAGAGAAAGATCGCTTTCATGTGTTAAAACTGGAATTCCAAGTTTTTTTGCGGCAATTGCAACAGGAATTGAAACATAGCCGCCTTTTGAAAAAACAACCGATGGGTTAATTTCTTTAAGAATTTTTTTTGCTTGCGAAATCGACCGAAAAAGTTTTGCGGGAATAAGCAGATTTTTTGGGCTTAAACTTCGAACAAATTTAACTGCCTCAATTTCTTTAAATTCAAGATTTGCGCTCTTGGCAAGTTGTTTTTCAATTCCACTTGTTCCTATGTACACGATTTTTGAAAAGTGTTTTTCAAGTTCTGGAACAAGCGCAAGATTTGGCATAACATGCCCGGCGGTTCCTCCGCCTGTTAAAACGATTGTTTTCATATCTTTATGATGTGATAAATTTATAGTATTTATTCTTTCACTCATTGAATTCTCTTATAACTATCTATTGAAGGCGAAGAAGGTTTTTCTTCGTTTTTTGTTAGAAGTTGGGTTAGCGGTTCAAGGCTTTTAAGCTCTGGCGAAAGCGCGCTGATTTTTGAAAGAATTTGCCCAACGTTTGTTTTTCCGCTTATCGCAAGCAAAAGCAACGGCAAAAGAGTTTGCAAAGAAAGCCCGCTATGATTTAAAGGAGGTTGATTTTGCTGCTGGAAGTTGTTTAAGCCCGAGAGCGGGCAAGATGAAAAGCCTTGCGAACAAGAAACATTTTCGTTTTGTGGAGTTAAAACATCGGCGGGGAAGTAACTTGAAAACTGGTTTTGTGGTTCATTTTGCCCAATGTTTTGCTGCGGCTGGTTTGAAAAAAGCCCAAGCGAAGAAAGAAGATTTTTAAAATCCATACGAAATCCTTTTAAACATTATATATATATGAAACATATAATATTTTAGTTAAAAAGTGGAGGTAAAATGACAAAAAGTCTTTTTGAATTTGCAAAAGAAAATCCAAAAATTGAAAGGGAAAATGTTAAATTTGACCAGAAAAAGCCAACCGAGGAGGAACTTCGAAAGAAGGTTGAGCATTATTCAAAGTTTTCTCAAGACCAGCTTCTTAGCGAACTTTTTAGCCAGGTTGAAAAACAAAAACAAAACGGCGAATTTAACTTTGAAAATCTTGCTAATCAAATTGAAGGAATTAAGCCAATGCTTTCGCCCGACCAAATTAAAAATATTGATAAGTTATTAAAACAAATTGAGTGAAAGGAAAACAAATGAGAGCCAGCAGGAAAATTGAATCGAAACTTTTTCAAGTTGTTAGTTTAAACCTGAAAAATAATGTTGAATGCATTGCTTACGTAAGCGATTTTAACAAAGCGCGAAGGTTTTTTGGCGACGAAATTGTTACGGAGCTTCCAATAATTGGAGCGGTTGCGTTAAAAACAAATTCAAGCAAACTTATTGACGGTTGTAATAAAAGTTGGATTAAAAGTGTGACGCGTCAAACAAATGTTCTTGCGCTTATGAACACGGCACGAAAAATTTTAACTTCAGAAAATGGACTTTCGGGCGAGGGGGTTACGGTTGCCTACATCGACACGGGAATTGCGCCCCATCTTGATTTTATGCTTAAAAAAAACAGGATTATTTCGTTCATAGATTTAGTTTCAAACAAAAAAAGACCATATGATGACAATGGCCATGGAACATTTGTTGCGGGCGTTGGAAGCGGAAACGGAATTATGAGCGGCGGAAAATTTTCGGGAATTGCTCCAAAGAGCAACATCATTTCAATTAAAGCACTTAATGGAGATGGAGAAGCAAATGCAGTTAACATTTTGGAGGCAATGCAATGGATTTATGACAATGCAAAAAAATATAACATTAAAGTTGTTTGCATGAGTTTTGGAAGCGAACCGCTTGGAATTAACGACCCAATTATGAAAGGGGCAGAAGCGCTTTGGAACAAGGGAATAACAATGGTTGCGGCGGCGGGGAACAGCGGACCCGAATTTGAAACGATAAAGTCGCCAGGGATTAGCCCAAGAATAATTACTGTTGGCGGATTTAACGATAATCGAGCTGAAAACGGAGAATTTAACATAAAAGAATTTTCAATTGCACCTTTTTCTTCAAGGGGTCCAGCGCTTCGAAGATATAAACCCGATGTTGTTGCGCCAAGTGTTAACATAACTTCTTGCTCAAATTTACTTTCTTCTGATTACACAAAAATGAGCGGAACAAGCGTTGCAACGCCAATGGTTGCAGGGCTTGCCGCGCTTATGCTTGAAAAAGAACCTCGTCTTTCGCCCGACCAAGTTAAACTTAAATTGATGTCTGTTGCAACCCCAATTTCTTTTAATCGAAATTTGGAAGGAGCTGGGTTTCCATTTCTAAAATGAAATAGGAGAGCATTTTAATTCCATATTTCTTTCGAGAGATAAGCGAAAAAGAAGGAAGCAAAATTTCTTGTTTTGCGTCGTGTTCGCAAATTAAAAGCGCGTCGTTATTTAATAAATTTCTTTCCTTCAAAATTTTTGCAGCAGTAAGATAGAACTCTAAATTTTTGTAGGGTGGGTCCATATAAACAAAGTCGAATTTTTCGTTTGTTTTTTCAAGCATTGAAGCATAGTCGCAAACATCAATTTCAAATTCGTCTTTGTTTGCTTTGCAGTTTTCAAGATTTTGTTTAATCATTTCGGCGTTTTTTCTGTTTTTCTCAACGAAATAAACTTTTTTTGCGCCGCGCGAAAGAGCTTCAATTCCAACGCTTCCGCTTCCTGAAAATAAATCGAGGAAAATTTTTCCTTCCAAAGAAAGTTGAATTTTTGAAAAAAGAGCCTCGCGAACAACGCTTGCCGTTGGGCGAGTTGTTTCATTTGAAACGAAAACAAGATTTCTGTTTTTAAATTTACCTGCTGAAATTCTCATATGTTAATTTTAGCATTAAACTGCGGAAAAATAAACAAAATTTAACCGATTTGTTTTTGCTAAAACTTTTCGAAAAATCGTTGACATTCATCTTACTTTGTGGTATGATTGCGATAGCAATTTGGCAAAAGCAAGTTGAACTGCGAAAATTATTCGCGGGGAGTCGAAAGACTTTGGAATTTCAAGGTCAAGTCGTTAGACTGAATATGCACCTGAAACTCTAAAAAAAGTTTTTTCTTGACGCATTTCGAACTTGCTTTAAAGCAGGTTCGTTTTTTAATTGCCAAAAGCAAATTGGAAGAAATTCCTTAAAAGGAGAATGTTATGCCAACAATCAACCAATTGGTTAGAAAGGGAAGAAAGAGTTTCGACGAAAAAAGCAAATCGCCTCTTTTGGATGAATGTCCTCAAAAACGCGGTGTTTGCCTTTCTGTTAAAACAACAAGCCCTAAAAAACCTAACTCCGCTCTTCGTAAGATTGCCCGTGTTCGTCTTTCAAACAAGAGTGAAGCAACCGTTTACATTCCTGGAATTGGACACAACCTTCAAGAGCACAGCGTTGTTCTTGTTAGAGGCGGAAGAGTTAAAGACCTTCCTGGTGTTAGATACCACATTGTTCGCGGAACACTTGATGCTGCTGGAGTTGCAAAACGCAATCAAAGCCGCTCAAAGTATGGCGCTAAACGCCCAAAATAATTTAAAAACTAAACTATAAAAGGAGAATAATATGCCAAGAAGAAATAGTGCTGTCAAAAGAGATGTTCTTCCAGATCCAATGTATAACAGCAAACTTGTTACAAAACTTATCAATCAAGTTATGTTAGACGGCAAGAAGGGCTTAGCGCAATCAATCGTTTATGGCGCATTTGACATCGTTAAAGAAAAATTAGGTCTTGAACCACTTGATGCTTTCAATCAAGCTTTGGAAAACACAAAACCTCTTCTTGAAACAAAAGGAAGAAGAGTTGGCGGTGCAACCTACCAAGTTCCAATGGAAATCCGTCCAGAACGCCGTCAAACACTTGCAATTCGTTGGATTGTTATGTTTGCAAGAAAGCGTAATGGCGAAAGAACAATGGAAGAAAGACTTGCTGGCGAACTTATTGATGCATACAACAACACAGGAGCAGCAGTAAAACGCAAGGAAGAAATGCACAGAATGGCAGAAGCAAACAAAGCATTTGCTCACTACCGCTGGTAAAACTTTACTAAATTGGTTTATGCTGCGTCGCATAACAAATTTTTATTTGGTCACGTATTTCAATATACGCTCCCTTCATAAAAATTTGATGTTCCTTGTCTAAACGCAATTTATTAAAGTTTTAAAATTTTAAAGTTCCTTAATGGAACAAAAACAAAAGAAAAATTTGATTTGCCAAATTAATGGCAAAAAGTCGAAAAAAATTAAGTTATTCTTGCGAGAAGTGGGAATAATTCAAAAATAAAATAAAGGAGAAAAATATGGCTGAAGACTTACACATGACAAGAAACGTTGGTATCATGGCGCACATCGATGCTGGTAAAACAACAACCACTGAAAGAATTTTGTTCTACACTGGTAAAAGCCACAAAATTGGTGAAGTTCATGATGGTCAAGCAACAATGGACTGGATGGCTCAAGAACAAGAAAGAGGAATCACAATCACATCTGCTTGCACAACTTGTCAATGGAACGGACATAAAATCAACATCATCGACACGCCAGGACACGTTGACTTCACAATTGAAGTTTTGCGTTCGCTTAAAGTCCTTGATGGTGCAGTTTTGGTTTTGAGCGCAAGAGATAAAGTTCAACCTCAAACAGAAACTGTTTGGCGCCAAGCAAATGAATGTAAAGTTCCTGTTATCATTTATGTTAACAAAATGGACAGAGACGATGCATATTTCGACAAGTGTGTTGACTCTGTTCGCGACAGACTTCACACAACCCCTCTTCCTCTTCAAATGCCAATTGGAATGGCGGAATCTTTCAAGGGTATTATCGACCTTTTGAAAATGAAAGCATACATTCCAGAAGACGATTTGGGAAAAATTATCGACGAAGTTGAAATTCCAGAGGAATATAAAGCAGAAGCACAAAAAAGACACGATGCTTTGGTTGAAGCAATTGTTGAAACAGATGATGCGCTTTTGGAAAAATATTTCGAAGGACAAGAAATTTCGCTTGACGAACTTAACAAAGCAATTCGTGCTGCAACAATTTCAAAGAAAGTAACCCCAATGCTTTGCGGTTCATCATACAAAAACAAAGGTGTTCAAAACCTTTTGGACGCTATGGTTGAATATCTTCCATCGCCTCTTGATATTGATGCTATTAAAGGAATCAATCCAGACACAGGCGAAGAAGAGGAAAGACCAGCAGACGTTAACGCTCCATTTGCAGGGCTTGCATTCAAAATTGCAACCGACCCATTTGTTGGAGGTTTAACATTCTTCCGTGTTTACAGCGGTGTTTTGAAAGCTGGTTCATATGTTTACAACTCAATCACAGGAAAAACTGAAAGAGTTGGTCGTTTAATTAGAATGCATGCTAACAACAGAACAGAAATTCAAGAAGTTGGCGCAGGCGACATTGCCGCAATTGTTGGCCTTAAAGACACAATCACAGGACACACACTTTGCGACGAAAAACACCCAATTCAACTTGAAAGCATGGTTTTCCCAGAACCTGTTATTCAACTTGCAATTGAACCAAAAACAAAAGATATGCAAGAAAAAATGGCTCTTGCCCTTGCAAAACTTTCAAGAGAAGATCCTTCTTTCCGCGTTTCAACAAACGTTGAAACAGGGCAAACTCTTATTGCCGGAATGGGAGAGTTACACCTTGAAATTATTGTTGACCGTCTTCTTCGCGAATTTAAAGTTGAAGCAAACGTTGGTCAACCACAAGTTTCCTATCGTGAAACAATAACACGCCCTGTTAAAGCAGAAGGTAAATATATCCGTCAATCTGGTGGTAAAGGTCAATATGGTCACTGCTTGATTGAAATGGAACCTTTGGAAAGAGGCGCGGGATATGAATTCGTCGACAAAACTGTTGGTGGTTCAATTCCAAAAGAATATATCCAACCAATTAACAACGGTATTAAAGAAGCAAAACAATGCGGTGTTTTGGCAGGATATGAAACAGTTGACTTTAGAGTTACAGTTTATGACGGATCATTCCACGAAGTTGACTCTTCCGAAATGGCCTTCAAAATTGCCGGCTCTATGGCATTTAAAGATGGTGCTGCAAAAGCGGGCCCAGTTCTCTTGGAACCAATTATGAAGGTTACAGTTGAAGTTCCAGACGAATACCTTGGAACAGTTATGGGCAACTTAACAAGCCGCCGCGGAATTCTTTTAGGTAACGACAGTATTCCTGGCGTTCAAAGAATTAACGCAGAAGTTCCTCTTGCAGAAATGTTTGGTTATGCAACCGACTTGCGTTCTCAAACACAAGGCCGTGGAACATTCGTTATGGAACCTCTTAAATACCAAGAAGTTCCAAAGTCAATCACCGAAAAAATTGTTGGTGAGAGAGCAAAAAAATAGGTTAAAAACATTTGCATAAACCCGAAAAATGTGGTAGCATACAAATGTATTAACAAAATACAAAATTTTTATAAGGAGAATTAAAAATGGCAAAGGAAAAATTAAACTGGGAAGATGAACAGGTAAGACATACTTACAGACATACAGCATCACATATTATGGCACAGGCAATTCAGCACCTGTGGCCGGACACAAAGTTTGCAATCGGCCCGGCAATCGAAAACGGATTCTATTATGACATGGAATCCGAACACAAATTTGCCGAAGAAGATTTTCTGAAAATTCAGAAGGAAATGAAAAAAATCGTACAGCAGAATCTACCACTCGAAAGAACCGAGGTTTCCAGAGAAGAAGCACTCAAGTTCTTCAAGGAAAGAAATCAGGACTACAAGGTTGAGCTGATTCAGGACCTTCCGGAAGACGCAGTAATCACAATGTACACGCAAGGTGATTTCACAGACCTTTGTGCGGGGCCGCACATGCAGTCAACCGGACAGATTAAAGCATTCAAGCTGATGAGTGTTGCGGGTGCTTACTG
>ENA-ORPK01000428-ORPK01000428.1-human-gut-metagenome-genome-assembly--contig:-NODE-428-length-39557-cov-13.477343_pt1 | contig 39557 bp, 33 predicted proteins | sample MGYA00242139_ERZ509068 | MGnify/ENA primary metagenome ERZ509068 (study PRJEB26280, sample SAMEA2338687) | human gut metagenome | biome: human gut; feature: human-associated habitat; material: faeces...
ATGACCGCAGGCTGTATTTCGAAAAACTTTGACATCCCGAATTATATTTACAACTCGATAAATCAGAATTTTTCAAAACAAAAAGGCATGACAGATATAAACAAACACCCATCATGCCATAAAATTAAAGAAAATGTGCCAACACAACCACCAGCACACCTGGAACACCAAAGAAGCCTGCTATCAGTGCCTTGAAAAAGGTAATTTCTATCCCTAGGCCAAAAAGATTCACAACCCACAGCATCAATGCACCCACGATGCTATTGGTAATCAGCTTCCATACTATTCTAAATGGCAAGGACAATACCCGCAGCAAGATAAACAGCACGATTATCCCTACAATAAAAGATCCAATTATTTCCATAATAAGCCTCCCTGAGCTACAGCTCAATACGGTTCTCCATAGCCCTGGACAAGGTCACCTCATCGGCATACTCCAGGTCACCGCCCACAGGCAAGCCATGAGCAATTCTCGTTACCCGTACTCCCAATGGTTTCAGCAGCTTGGCTATATACATAGCCGTAGCCTCTCCCTCCACATTAGGATTAGTTGCCATTATAACTTCCTTCACCCTACCATCCTGCATTCTGGCCAGCAGTTCCTTAATACGGAGATTATCCGGGCCAACCCCCTCCAAAGGAGACAGCGCTCCATGAAGCACATGATATACACCCTTGAAATCTCTCATTCTTTCCACAGCATCCACATCCTGTGGCTGTTCCACCACACAAATCTGACTGTGGTCCCGCCCAGCTGCCTGACAAATACGGCAAGGATCTTCATCGCTAAGATTAAAGCAAATATGACAATAGCCAATTTTTTCCTTGGCATTAACAATAGCTGCTGCCAGTTCCCTGGCCTTGGCCGGCTCCATATCCAGCACGTGATAAGCCAGTCGTACCGCAGTCTTATTGCCAATTCCCGGCAATGCCTTAAAATGCTCAATCAGCTTCGCCAACGGTTCTATGCGTTTCATTAGAACATTCCAGGAGGCAGACCCATGCTGCTGGTAAGCTTGCTCATCTCTCCAGCCATCTTTTCATCCACCTTCTTGGTAGCCTCATTAAAGGCAGCAGCCAGCAAATCCTGCAGCATTTCTACATCCTCTGGATCTACAGCTGCTGGATCTATCACAATGCCCTTAACCTGCTTCTCGCCATCCATAGTAATCTTTACTACGCCACCGCCAGCAGTAGCATCCACAGTCTGCTTCTTCAGCTGCTCCTGCATATCCTGCATCTGCTTCTGCATCTTCTGCACCTTTTTCATCATGCCATTCATATTCATGCCGCCCATTCCGCCGAACATAACATCTCTCCTCTCAATATAGAAAAACAAAATTTCTCATAGAAAATATTCTAAAAATATGCTATCAAATATATACAACTTAGTCAAATGATTTACAGGCTAATCATCCTCTGGGGCTTCTATAAAGCCACCACCAAAAACCTCTGCTGCATGGCGCAGTTGAGACTGCTCCCCTGCAGGCAAATTATCAATATTCACAATGCCTTCATTCTCATCCTCTGGAGGAGGAATATCTGGCAAATCCGGTTCTGGCTCCGGAGCCTTCTGCACCATTTCAGCCAGCTTGAAATGCACCTTGACTGCCCCTCCCAGAATATCTCCCAGGGCAGCTTCAATTTTTTTCTTGTAAATACGCTCCATGAGACCTTTTACCATCTCATTCTGACAGCCAATTACTACCTGACCGCTGCCTACAGAAAGCACAGCACTTTTCTCCATACAGGAAAGTGCCCCGCCACCATGTCCCCGCAGGGATTGCAAAAGCTTTTTATGCAGATTGCCTGCATCCACAGACTGAATTTCCACTATCCCGCCAGGAGAACTTTGCTCAACACCTTGCCCATCCTCAGCCTTGCCAGCAGTCCCATCACTGCCCTTAGCAGTCAAGGATGGCAGCTGCCCACTTTGTACCATATTCATTAGCTTAGCCAGCTTGGCTTCCAACTGAGAAATACGGACCGACTCTTCCCCACTGCTTCCTACCTTGGCCGTCTTTTCAGCAACACCAGCCTCTAACACAGCCTCGGACTGACACAACTCCAGCAGAGCCGCCTCCACAGTGATTCTAGGCTGAGGCGACCATTTCAGCTCCGCAATAGCTCCGTGAATCCTGCGGATATCCTGCATTAATTTAGCCTGGGAAAAGGCTGCTGCCTGTCTGGTTAATGCTTCTGGATTGTTTCCTCCATAGTCCATTTCCTGCACATTGCCCACAGATTTCAAAATCAGCATACTACGGAAATACAAGGCCAATTCGCTAAGCATCTGAGACAATTCCTTGCCTCCCTGCAACAGCTCCCCAACCTTAGCCAGCACTCCGGCCCCATCTCTTTTGGCAATTTCCTCTACCAAGGCTTCTATCCATTGCCGGCCAATTAACCCCAGAAAATTTCCAGCCTGATCTACAGTCAGCTTTCCCTGCACCAAGGCAGCACATTGATCCAGCAGTCCCAAGGCATCTCGCATACCGCCATCTGCTTTCATGGCAATAAGGTGCAGAGCCTCTGGCTCATAGTCCAGTTTCATGCTGTCCGCCACCAGCTGTAACCTGCCTTGAATATCCCCTGCCGTAATCCGCTTGAAATCATATCTCTGGCAACGGGACTGTATGGTAGCCGGCACTTTGTGAGCTTCCGTCGTGGCCAAAATAAATACCACATGAGCCGGTGGCTCCTCCAAGGTTTTCAGCAAGGCGTTAAAAGCCTCCATGGTCAGCATATGTACCTCATCTATGATATAAACCTTATAACGTCCCTCTGCAGGTGCAAATTTTACAGTTTCCCGCAAATCCCGAATCTCATCAATACCGCGGTTGGAGGCAGCATCAATCTCAAATACATCCATAGAGGTGCCTGCATTAATTTTTTGACAGGCCTCACATTGATTACAAGGATCTGGTGTAGGACCCTTTTCGCAATTCAGGGCCTTGGCCAGAATCTTGGCCGTACTGGTTTTACCAGTACCTCTAGGGCCAGCAAACAGATAGGCATGACCTATACGGCCGGTCTTAATAGCATTGGACAGAGTTCTGCTGACATGCTCCTGCCCCACCAGCTCACTAAAGCCTCCCGGCCGCCATTTTCTATATAAAGCCATATATGCCATATCCGTTGTCCCCCTATAAAATGTATAATAAAATTATATCACATCTAGCCTGCCTTGGCACCCTGTTCCCTATGACTGCTTTTACAAGTATCCAGCGGCAGGATTTTTAGGCACAAAAAAAGACGCCACTCAGGCGTCAAATCATTGTACATTGGACCACAGCATCCAGGCACCCTTGCGGCACAGACAGCGATTCACTTATCGCTGCTTCCTTCCGGACCTGACGAGGTTCATGAGACTGCCTTGCGCAAGACCAGAATGCTGCAGTCCAATATACAACGAAAACCAGCCAGTATTCATATAAACCTATGAAAACTGCCTGTTTTTAGATAAAAAAATGGCGGAGAGTGAGAGATTCGAACTCTCGGTACAGTATCACCGTACACACGCTTTCCAGGCGTGCTCCTTCAACCACTCGGACAACTCTCCACTTTGCTTGAATAACAAGAAATCTATTCAATTTTGTTGCTCACCAGCAACGATATAAATAATAGCACTATTATGATTTTCTGTCAAGAAAATTTTTATATTTTTTATAACAGGAGACAACAACTATTCCAGCTGCCATCTCCCATCATTTTTTACCAGCCAAAAAGATTCTTCTCATTCAGCATAAATCCTTCTCTAGACAGATACAGCATAAAAGCACCAAACTCTGTTTCTACCCGAAGGGCAAATACATCCTCTCCAGCAGGAACACCATTTTCCAAGGTTCTTGGCATATCCAAATCCATATCATGACTATGTCCGGACATATTTACAATGTACAAACCATTGATAACATTGGCCAACTCCTCAATGCTATCAATAGCCATTTCGTTAACCTCAGTTTCTTCTTCACCGCTAAATCTGCCAGCCATAGCCAACAGCACATTGCCTGTCATACGACAGCCTACTGTCAATCTCAAAGCTCCGCCCATACTCTGATATATCAAATAGGTAGCATCCACCAAATCCAAATCTTCATTAGGAATAATCAAGGCCTCTGTATGCATAAACTTGCTCATGGCTCTCAGAAACAGCTTTACATATTCACTAATATAGGCATGCTCGTGAGCATCCCATCCCTGAGCCTCCAACATCTCCTTGATAACATCATCTACCGGATGACTATCCTCATCCTTGCTATCTTCAAACAGTTTAGCCAAGGTATGAATATCTACAATCCCTTCTTCCAGCAGAACCTGTCCTAGACATGCACTGCGATCCGGTACTGCTTTTTTCAGTTCATCCAACTGCAAGGCATTGAGATAATTTTCTTCCAAAGCAGCTACAACAAACTCTTTCACTCCCAGCAGTTTTTTAGCTTGCTGGGACGTAATCAGCCCCTTTTCCAGAGCCAATACCGCAAGGTCCGGGACAGCATGAAGGGATTTTGCCAATACTCTGCCTGCATTGTCAGAAGACAAAATGCCTCGGTTCAGCAGATACTGGGAAAATTGCCTATTTGCCATGATTCTTCTCTACCTTTCTGCGAATCTGCTCTACAGCCTGCTTAATCTGCTCGCTGGTATAAGGTTTTTGAATAAAGTCCAAAGCTCCCAGCTCCAAGGTCTGCTTAAGCTTCTGAGAGGTTCCTGCTGAGGACAGCATAATAACAGGAATTTCAGGATTTATCTCCTTGATAACCTGCAGGGTTTCAATTCCCCCTACCTCTGGCATTACTATATCCAAAATTACCCCATCTGGCTGCTCAGTCAAATCCCGCATAATAGCTTCCTTGCCGTTCTCAGCCTCCAGCACATCACAATCTAGTTTTTCCAATTCCTCCCGCAGCTTTTTCCGCAGCAATTTGGAATCGTCCGTAATCAAAATTTTTAATTTATCAGCCAAATTTCGCACCTCCACACTAGTGCAGGGTCATGCACATGCCTATATTCCCTAATAGCACAGCGATTACCTGTATAGAAAAATTATAGCACACTTTAGCTAGCAAAGTCACCTATTGTTATTATTATTTCCCAATGGATTTTGTTTGTATTTTTAGCCCTGCTATGCTAAACTTTACTCAACTCCTGTCCCCTAGGGAATACCTATAGATATACGATATTTTTCCTTTGGTACAGGCAAAAGGAGTATTTAACATATGATAAAAAAATTCAAAATAACCTATCCCTGCTTTACCGGGCCGGAGGAAAGACGGCTTTATGTCTATTTACCTCGTGGCTACAACATTCACAAAGCAAAGCATTATCCCGTTCTCTATATGTTTGACGGCCAGAATGTTTTTTTTGATGATAACGCCACCTACGGTAAAAGCTGGGGACTAGGAAAGTATTTAAATCAAACCAAAACCCCTTTGATTGTGGCAGCTTATGAATGCAACTGTCATGCTGACAATGGCAGGCTTTCTGAGTACAGTCCCTTCTATTACAATCCCCAAGGGGAATGGGGCGGCCCCTACGAACCGCGAGCTCAGGAAACAATGGAATGGTTCATCAATGTACTAAAACCCTTTATTGATACCAGATTCAGAACTCTGCCAGATAGGCAGCATACCTTTATCAGTGGCAGCTCTATGGGAGGTTTAATGACTCTCTATGCCCTTTTAATGCATAATGATGTTTTCTCACGAGGCGCAGCCCTATCTCCTACTCTGGATATTGATATTGACCAGCTGTGTCAAATGATTCAGGAAGCAGAGCTTACTCCTGATACAGTGCTTTATATGGACTATGGCCGTCGGGAATTTGACTATGAACATTGGTCGAGAAATAATTTTGTCCGAGCCGCCCAGCTTCTAGGCTCCAAGGATATTCTCCTCAGCACCAGATTAGTGCCTGAAGGAGAGCACAACGAAGCCAGCTGGGAAAAACAGCTGCCCTTTGCTATTCCCACATTAATGTACAATATATGAGGTGTATACTATGAAAAACTTTATCTTTCTTTCCCCTAACTTTCCCGAAAACTATTGGAAATTCTGCCGCGAGCTGAAGAATAACGGTCTGCGGGTGCTAGGCATTGGTGATTGCCCCTACGATAATCTTCATCAGGAACTAAAGGATAGTCTGGATGAATACTACAAGGTTTCTTCTCTGGAAAATTATGACGAGGTAGCTGGGGCTGTAGCCTTTTTTCAAAACAAATATGGCAAAATTGATTGGCTGGAATCCAACAATGAGTATTGGCTGGAGCGGGATGCCCATCTCCGCAGTGATTTTCAGATTGCTACCGGCTTCCACAATGAGGATATTCCTCGCATCAAATACAAATCCAAAATGAAGGAATATTATGCCAAGGCTGGCATCAGAGCTGCCAGATGGCATCTGGTTCAGGAATGGAATGATACCAAGGCTTTTGTAGATTTGGTACATTACCCTGTAGTAGTCAAGCCAGATAATGGTGTAGGTGCTACCAATACCTTCAAAATCCGTAATGACCAGGAGCTGGGCTTCTTTTTTGAACAGCGGTACAGGAATCACGATACCACCCAGTACATTATGGAGGAATTTGTCCGGGCAGAGGTAAACAGCTATGATGCCATTATTGATTCCCAGGGCAATCCTATTTTTGAAACCGGCAATGTAACCCCTATGAGCATTATGGATATTGTTAATGACCAGGACAACAGTGTTTTCTATATTCTCAAGGATTTGCCAGAGGATACCCGCCAGGCTGGCCGGGCTGCCGTAAAGGCCTTTAATGTAAAAAGTCGTTTCGTTCACTTCGAGTTCTTCCGTCTTACAGATGATATGGACGGTCTGGGCAAAAAAGGGGATATTATTGGTCTGGAGGTAAATATGCGGCCATGTGGCGGTTTTACCCCTGATATGATTAATTTTGCCCACAGCACTGATGTGTACAAAATCTGGGCTGATATGATTGCCTATGACAGTACCCTAAAGCCTACCGGCCCACATTACTACTGCATCTTCTCTGGCCGTCGCAATGGCAAGAATTTCAAGCTGTCCCATGAGGAGCTGCTGGCCAAATACGGCTACGCTATCAAGATGCATTGTCCTATTCCAGATGCCTTGGCAGAGGCTATGGCCAACTATATGTATCTGGCTATTTTCTCCACCAAGGAGGAGCTGGACAATTTCTTTGCCGACTCCGTAGCCACCTGGTAAACCAATAAATATATTAATACTCATACACAAAAAGGAGCCTTCCCTATCAGCGAATAATATTTCGCATAGGGCATAGCTCCTCTTTATTTTGCCAATTTTATCTGTCTAAGACTCAATAAATATGATAGGTCTTCCAAGGGATTCTATCCAACGGAATCTCCCGCAAAAACTCCACCACATCCTTACGGCCATAGTAATGAGGCTTTCCCTCCTTATCCTGACTCATAAGGATAATAGGCATATTTGGAAAATAGGGCCTGATAGCCTGCCTAAATCTAGTGGCCCGCACTGTATATTGCGTCACCTCTGGCTTGACCACCACAATAGCAAAGGTCACCCCCTGCTCAATAATCACCGCACCATGTACAACCATCGCCTCACCTCTGCCTATTACCGCAGGAAGCCGCCGATTATCTGGGCTTCCGCCTCAGCCTCAGTAAGGCCCAGAGACATCAACTTGATTAGCTGGTCCCCAGCGATTTTGCCAATGGCCGCCTCATGAATCAAAGCTGCATCCACATCCTTGGCATCCAGTTTTGGTATGGCCACTACATGAGCCTTGTCCATTATAATGGCATCACATTCAGCATGACCGCTGCAGGCTGTCTCACCTACAATAGCTGCTTCAAAAACCTGCTCGGAATTATCTCTAGCTACAGAACGGGAAATAACATCGGTACTGGAACCCTTTCCCTGCAGCTTGACCTCGTAAACACTGGTAGCCACCTGGTTCCCATGAGTCATCAACCGCTCATGGACAATCATAGTTGCCCCCTCAGCTAATTCAGCCTTGGTAATACGATGAGTGGAATCTACACCCTTTATCTGTACCATTTCCATATCCACATAGCTATCAGCCTGCTGATAAACTTCGGTTACAGGGTTCAATATCCGCTTGCCCTTGCCATCCCCTTCGCCGTAATGCTTTTCCACATAGCGCACCTTGGAATTTTTGCCCACATAGAAGCGATGAACGCCATCATGCTGGGAATCCTGATTGCCACAGTTGTGAATACCGCAGCCAGCCACAATAACTATGTCGCAATCATCACCTACGTAGAAATCATTATAGACGGTTTCCTTAATACCGCTTTCACTAAGAACAACAGGAATATGCACGCTTTCATTCTTGGTACCATCCTTGATGCGGATATCTATACCGCTTTTGCCGTCAGTTTTGGTGGCAATATCAATATTAGCTGTGGTATTCCGCCCAGCCTTTTCCCCATTAACGCGGAAATTATAGGCTCCCTCTGGTACACCATGCAGGTCAGCCACCTCTGTCAGCATATGCATCTGAATATTGTCTAACATCTTAGAAACCTCCCTTTGGGTCCAGCTTGGAGCAAGCCGCATTAACGGCAGAAGCCGTACCTAATAGCTCTGGCAGAATATCTGCCTTGGCTCCTTGCTTGGCCACCTTGCCATTTTCAATAACCACGATTTCATCGGCAATATTCAGGATTCTTTCCTGATGGGAAATAATCAAAACTGTACCCTGTACAGTCTTGCGAATATTTTCAAATACCTGAATCAGATTCTGAAAGCTCCAAATATCAATACCAGCCTCTGGCTCATCAAAAATAGAGAACTTGGTGCCTCTAGCCAGCACAGTAGCAATCTCTATGCGCTTCAACTCACCGCCAGACAAAGAATTATTTACCTCACGGTTAATATACTCCTTGGCGCACAGGCCAACCTTGGACAGATATTCACAGGCACTGTCCTTGGAAATATTCTTACCAGTAGCCAAACGCAAAAGGTCAATAACCTTAATGCCCTTAAAATGCACTGGCTGCTGAAAAGCAAAACTGATTCCCAGCTTGGCACGTTCCGTAATATTCTTTGCTGTAATATCTTCTCCATCAAAAAGCAGACGACCAGAGCTAATATGGTTAATGCCCATAATTGTCTTGGCCAAAGTAGATTTACCGCCACCATTGGGGCCGGTTATTACTACGAATTTGCCATCTGGAATCACCAAATCCATATGGTCAATAATATTTTTCTCTATGTTATTCTCTGTTACTGTATAAGTAACATTTTGCAGCTCTAACATAAAACTCTCTCCTACACAAATCCTTTAAAAGTCACAAAAAAGGTTTGCCAATCTGCAAGCAGACCAGCAAACCCTCTTTAGCAGGCCTTCAACAATCCCTGCAATATTAATCTATTTAGTTAGATTAGAACAAATCCTTGGCCAAAACGATGGTCTGATCACGATTTGGACCTACAGATACAATACCCAGGTCAATACCAGTAACCTCGGCCATGCGCTCCAAATAAATACGAGCCTTCTCAGGCAGTTCCTCATAGGTACGGATACCGCTAATATCAGTTTTCCAACCCTCGAAAGTCTCATAAACAGGCTCTACCTCAGCCAATACCTTCAAGGAAGCAGGAATCTCGTTGAGAATCTCACCCTTGTACTTATAGGCAACACACATCTTGATTTCATCCATGCAATCCAGAATATCCAGACGAGTAATAGCCATATAATCAATACCAGACAAGAGGCCAGCATAGCGTACAACGCAGGCATCCAACCAGCCAGTACGGCGAGGACGGCCAGTTACAGTACCATATTCATGACCAGCATCACGAATGGTGTCACCAATCTCATTCAGCTGCTCAGTTGGGAATGGACCTTCACCTACACGGGTGCAATATGCCTTTACTACGCCTACAACCTTGTCAATATCACGAGGTGCTACACCAGCACCAACGCCGATACCACCGGAAATAGGATGGGAAGCAGTAACATATGGATAGGTACCATAGTCAATATCCAGCATGGTAGCCTGAGCACCCTCAAAGAGGATCTTGCGATCAGCCTTCAGCTCATCATGCAACAAAGCAATGGTATCGCATACATATGGACGGAGACGATCTGCATAGCCCTCATACTCCTTCAGCATGGACTCATAGTCCATAGGCTCCTTGCCATAGAGCTTGACAATCTCCATGTTCTTCAGCTCCAGATTTTCTTTCAGGCGCTTGGCGAACTCTTCCTTGTCAATAAAATCACAGACACGGATACCAATACGGTTATCACGATCTGCATAGCATGGACCAATACCATTCTTGGTAGTGCCAACCTTGTTATCGCCCTTCAGCTCCTCAATGTAGCCATCCATCTCGCAATGATATGGCAGAACCACATGAGCCCGGTTGCTGATACGGATACCGCTGACATCAATGCCCTGAGCAATCATGCCGTCCATTTCCTGCAGCATAACCTTTGGGTTAAAGGCAACACCATTGCCTACTACGCACAGGGTTCCCTTGTACAGAATACCGGATGGCATCAAGCGCAGTTTGTATTCTACACCATCAACAGCAACAGTATGGCCAGCATTGCTGCCACCCTGATAACGGACAACAGTCTCAGCCTTCTGTGCCAAATAATCTACAATCTTACCTTTGCCTTCGTCACCCCACTGGGTGCCTAAAACTACAACAGCTGACATACAGCAGTCTCCCCTCATGTTATCTAAATGAAATCCGCCAGCTCGGCAAATTTCTTCATTGTTTGACTCATATAGCATAGCATATCTAAACCGTTAATGTCAATCAAAACAGCCCTGCTATACCTTTCACCAATTACTATTACGCTTCCAGAACCCCGGCTGCAGCATAGCCAAAAAAGTAAATATCTCCAACCTGCCTATGATCATGCACAGACAGCAAACCAGCTTGGTTACATCTGGCAAATCAAAAAAGGTATAGGCCGCACCAAAGGCCACCCCCGCATTGCCCATACAGGACAGTCCCAGCAAAATAGAATCCACCACCGGCAAGCCATCAAAATTAAAGGCACAGGCCGCCAATAAAGCTATCATCACATACAGAAAGAAGAATCTGGCCACTCTATACACCACTGTGGAAGATTGGCTCTGACTCTCCATCGTAACTCTGGCAATACTATTAGGGTGAAGTTTCTCCTGAATAATCGTCCCCACCATTTTCCAAAGAATAATCACACGAGAAACCTTCATACCACCACTGGTAGAACCGCCACAGCCTCCCATCAGCATTACCAGAATAATACAGAACTGGGAAAAAGCTGGCCACTCATCAAAATTATAGGTACTCAAACCAGTAGTAGTCATAATAGAAGAAATCTGAAAGGCCGCTCCCCGCAATGCCTCTCCCGGCTGCCACCCCATAGCATCATAAAGATTCAGAGCCACCAGCAAAGTGATTACACCATAAATAGCCAGATAAACCCTAAACTCCGTATCTCTAATAATATACTTATAACCCTTTTTATAAGCCAAAAAATACAAGCCAAAATTGCCACCGCCGATGAGCATAAAGATAATCAGCACCAGCTCCACAGGCAGGCTGTGAAAATCCGCTGCACTGCCATTAGTGGTAGCAAAACCACCTGTAGCTATAGCCGACATAGCCAGATTTACTGCATCAAAAAGACTTGTGCCACACAGTAACAGCAAGGTAGTTAGGATAACAGAAAAAAACACATACATAAGCAAAAGGGCATTGGCTGTGGATTTCATTCTAGGCACCACCCGCATCTCTGTAGGCCCTGCCCCTTCTGCATTAAACATTTTGGCGGCGCCGCTGCCTGCCTGGGGAAACATGGCAATATAAATAACTATAATGCCCAAGCCTCCCACCCAATGGGTAATACTGCGCCACAGAATAATACTTCTCGGCACAGCATCCAAATCCTTAATAACAGAAGCTCCCGTACAGGTCAAACCAGATACCCCTTCAAAAATACTGTCAATAGGATTCAAATAATGACCTGCCAAAAAAGGCAGGGAAGCCAGCAAAGGAATAATAAACCAAGCAATGCCTGTAACCGCAATACCCTCTCGAATGGTCAGGCTATCATGCTCCAGCTCGCCATAATTACTAATGGCTACACCTACCCCCAGACTTATCAGCATGGTACCGGCAAAATCCATAGCGCAGGCTTCCCCCCAATACAAGGCCATGACAAAGGGGACACCTAAGGACAGGGTAACCGCAAATTGCAGCTGGCCTAGCACATATGCAATAACCTTTAGATTCATTTACCCCACCTACCAATACCTTTCTCTCAATCCTGTCCAAACTCCATGAGCCAGAAGCAGGAAGGTAAAAATATTTATCTTGCCAATAATCATAAGCAAACTACAATATAGCTTGGCCCAATCCGGCAGCATCCGAACTTCCTGAGCATCAAGATGAAACATCATCATTGGCCCAGAACTGGTAAGACAAGCAATGGTCATATCCATAGTCTGCTGCATATTCAATCCCGTCAAGGACAAAACCAGCAAAGAAAACAGCATACACAGGAAAAACATAAAGAAATACCCCAGAATACGCTCAATAATCTTCTGAGGCACTGTCCGCCCATCAATAACAATATGGACTACCATATTAGGATGCAAAGTACGCTTCATTTCTGCCAGAGAGCTTTTCAATAACACCTGCAGGCGAAATATTTTGAAACCTCCGGAAATAGAGCCCATACAGCCACCAATCAAGGCAATACACATCAAAAAGAATTTGTCTACATCATCCCAATGATACATATTCTCTGCCATAATACCATTAGTACAGCCAAAGGAAACCACATGAAACAGGGAATTGCTCACCGCATCTGGCAAGCTGTAAAATCCACCCAAATAGAGATGCAAGGCTATAATCCCTGTAAAGGCTGCCACCATCAGACCAAAAAGCCGCATTTCGCTATTTTTCCAAGTGTGGATTACAAACCGCCATTCCTTAAAGTCCAAGGCCTGCCAGTACATAAAAACATTACAGCCAGCAGCCACTATCCCCAACAGCGCCGTAACCACTACCCAGCCACTAAAGCTAATATCGGCAGCTGGTGTATAACAGCCTCCTGTGGATATGGTCACCAGAGCCATATTAACCCCATCAAAAAGTTCCAAGCCACTAAGCATATACAAAAGAAAGCCTAAAACAGTTACTAAGGTATAAATACGCAGAATTTTTACCGAGGTACGGTTTATCCGTCGCAAAGTAATAGGGCCAGTGCGCAAGCTGCCCGGCATAATAAATGTCGTACCAAAACAGCCGCTGGTGCCAGGCAGTACCGTACTCAACAGCAGCAGGACCATATAGCCTCCCAGCCATTGGGACAGACTGCGCCATAGGATTATGGCATCATCGGCCCTGTAAGGCAAATCCATAACACCTGTAGTAGTAAAACAGGAAATACTATCAAATATACCATTTATCAGGGTTAAATCCCCATCAAAATAATAGGGCAGCCCCCCAAAGATGGACATTATCCACCAACACACAAAGAGAAATCCTGCTCCAGCCAAAACGCTAAGGCTTTCCTCCGGCTCCTGGCCTCGTCCTATCAAAATTACGCCTGCCAGCAGGGCTGCCAAAATAGACGCCGCAAAAGCCCCTACAGTTTGCCACATCCCATGATATAGACTATAGCAAAAAGGTATCAGCTGTAGGCCTCCACAAAGGAGAATCACTCGGCCCATTAACAACAGAACCAGTTTATTCATTCTGTCACTCAATCCTTTTGAAAATATTTCAATACATTTTTCGAATGCTTCATCTGAACAATAATAATGGCTCTATCCCCAGGATTCAGCACCGAATTACCATTTGGCACAAAGGCTTCCTCATCCCGCACATAGCCACATACCAAGCATTCCCTAGGCAAAGCAGCATCCATCAGCTTTTTGCCAGCTACCTTGGCTCCCGGCTGAACCACAACCTCGATAGCCTCTGCCTTGGCTCCCTCCAACAGAGATACGGAAACAATGCCCCCTCGCCGTACAAAGGCCAATACCTCGCTGGCTGCCAAGAAACGGGAGGATAGTACAATATCCACACCCACCTTTTCCATTAGGTCAATATAATCATATCTATTTACCGTAACTATGGTTTTGGCCGCCCCCAGATGCCGTCCCATCAAGGCCAACAACAAATTCAGCTTATCATCATCCGTCATACAGATCATAATGTCAGCATCGCTGATTCCCTCTGACTGCAACAAATCAATATTAGTGCCATCGCCATGAATAGCCATGCTGTGGCTGGACAGGGTGCCAGCAATCAAGCGGCAGCGTTCCCGGTTCATATCAAATATTTTCACCTGAACCCCTTGCTTGTCCAGAATCCTAGCGGTAAATCTGCCAGCTCGGCCGGCACCAATAATCACCGCCCGACTGATTTTTCGCGCATCACTTCTGACCAGATTCTTGCTAAAGTTGGCAATTGCGCCAGCTTCTCCCACAAAATAAGCATTATCATGAGACAGCAAGCAATCATCACCATGAGGAATAATCATGCGATGATCTCGGAAAATCATAGCAGCCAAAATGGATTTTGGTATATCCAGATTCTTCAAAGGGGTACCTGCTAAAGGTGAATTGCGTCGCACCTTCGTCTCAAAAAGCCGCACCCTCCCCTCAGCAAAATCCTCCACGTTAAGGGCTGCTGGCACCATGAGAATCCGATTAATCTCCATAGAGGTAATATACTCAGGGTTCAGCATCAGATCAATATCAAAATTAGCCTTGAGATAATCCTTGGCCTCAGACATAAACTGCATATCTCTGATTCTAGCCACAGTATGAGTTATGCCATGCTTCTTGGCCAGAATACAGCACACCATATTTACCTCATCACTGCCTGTAACAGCAATGAGAATATCTGCCCCCTGTACATCAGGATTGTCCATGGTAATAGGGCTGGAACCGTTGGCAGCCATAGTCAGAACATCCAGATTCTCCTTAATGTTCTCCAGCTGCCCTTCCTCTTTGTCGATTACGACAATATCGTATTCCTCCTGAGAGAGCAGCTCTGCTATGCTATAGCCCAGCTTGCCGGCACCGATAATTATTACCCGCATTATATTCACTCCATCTTCTCTGCATTACATACATTTCGCCGAAATTATCTTCATATATATTACACTTTTTAAGCAGGAAAAGCTATAGGCAAAAAAATTCTTAAAACATAGCAATGCTGTATACATTCTATATCACTGGACAATAGCAAGGTTTTTCTTTTATAATAAATAGGAAGAAACTTTTTAGCCAAAGGTGGTATAGTATGAAAAATAACAACAAAGTATCTCTTCTGCGCCGGCGCAAAACCGCTATGGACTGGATAAAAAAATATCTGGTTCTGATTATCGGTTCTCTGATTTACAGTGCTGGTCTGGAGATATTTTTGGTTCCCAACAACATTATTGATGGTGGCATAGTAGGTATTTCCATTATGGCCAGCTATTTGACAGGCATTCCCTTTGGTGTCTACATGCTGGTCCTGAATCTGCCATTTCTTTATCTTGGCTATAAGCAGATTGGCAAAACCTTTGCCATTTCTACTATAATATCTATCATAGCCCTTTCTATCTTTTCTGAATTTTTGGAGCCTGTGCCCCAAATCACCCAAGACTACTTCCTGGCAGCCATCTTCGGCGGCATTATTGCCGGTGCTGGTGTGGGACTGGTTATCAGGCAGGGTGGCTCTCTGGATGGTACGGAGATTACAGCCATTATCCTAGACCGCAAAACTTCCTTCTCCGTAGGCGAGGTTGTTATGTTCTTCAACCTATTTATCTTAGGTGCTGCCGGCTTCGTTTTTGGCTGGGACAAGGCCATGTATTCCTTAGTAGCCTATTTTATCATTTCCAAAATGATTGATGTGGTATTGAAGGGCTTGGACGAATCATATGCTGTTATGATTGTCTCTGACGAATATGAGGAGATTGCCGATGCTCTTATGCATCGTCTAGGTCGTGGCGTAACCTATCTTCACGGACAGGGGGCATATACAGGAGACGACAAGCAGGTTCTCTACTGCGTAGTTACCAGATTGGAAGTAGTAAAGCTAAAGGAAATTGCCCTAGAAAAGGACGAAACAGCCTTTGTAACCATCAATCCAGTTCACGATATTGTGGGTGGCCGTTTCAAGAAAAAATCTATCCATTAAGTACAAAATAGCAATCTCACCCGAGAATTGCTATTTTTTTATTTTGTTTCTTCTTATTTACATATTTAAAAACCTATGTTAAAATAAAACTGAACTTTCGTTAAATTTTTTATTATTCTTACAGTTTAGTTAGTCGTATTAATTTATTTTCACAAATACCTTGACTTTTTTTCTATTTTACTCTCATAATAAATATGCGAATTTTGTCAACGTAAACAATAACGGATTCTAGGGGGACATCATATGTACCGAGATAAGGACAAATTGGCCATCAATGTGGCCAAATTATATTACCGTTCAGATTTTAGCCAACAGAAAATAGCCCAGGAATTGGGCGTATCCAGGCCTTCTATTTCTCGCCTGCTTCAGTATGCCAAGGATAAGGGCTATGTCAACATCCAGATTGTAGATCCTGTAGAGGATATGAGTATTATGGAGCAGCGCCTCAAGGACAAGCTTCATCTCAAGGATGTAAAAATCGCCTCATCTACCATCAATGATGAGGAAGAAATCAAAAAATATATCTCCATTGCTGCTGCCCAGTATCTGGATGGCATTATTAAAGATGGGGATATTATTGGTGTGGGCTGGGGTACAACCCTGCACAATATGTCTCAAGCCTTAATCCCTCGTTCCATAAAAGGTTCTCAGGTAGTACAGCTGGAAGGCGGCTTAAGCAATTCCGAATGGAACAATTACTCACGAGAGATTTTAGAGAATTTTGCGAATAATTTTAATACTGTAGCCCAGTATCTGCCTTTGCCAGTTATTTTTGATAACAAAGCTACTAAGGAGCAGGTGGACAAGGATAGATATATCAAACGGATACTTGAGCTGGGCCGCCATGCCAATATTGCCCTGTTCAGCGTAGGTACAGTGCGTCCCAATGCCTTGTTCTTCCGCCTTGGCTATACCGATATTCAGGAGCAGGAAAAGATCCAACGAACTTCCGTAGGTGATATTTGCTCCCGATTCTTTGATGTAGAGGGCAGAGTCTGCAATAGAGATTTGGATGAACGCACAGTAGGCATTACTCTGAGTGAGCTGCGGGACAAGGAATACAGCATTATGATTTCCGGTGGTGAAGGCAAAATCAATGCCATTAAGGCCGCCCTAAGGGGACGTTATGCCAATGTATTAATCACAGACCAGTTTACAGGCAAGGCTCTGTTGGAAGATTAATTAGCAAAGATCAAAACCGTCTTAGTTATGATACTAATTCATAGGTATAAATCTACTTATGAGATTTCCCCATAACTAAGGCGGTTTTTTATGCCCAAATATAAATATTGGAAAATTAGCCAGATTTAGGGCCAAATATATGCCCTAAAAAGTGGTTGAAGTTTTCAATTATATTGAAAACCACCTTTGTCCTCCATTTATATCTAATTAATCACACAAAAAAACTGCCCCATAGGCAAAGATAATCAGCAAAATTCAACATAATCCGCTTTTACCTTTATTTTCCCTATGGGACAGTTCTAAGTTTTTATTGCGTTATTACAGCATATGAGCTCTCAGCTCTTCACCGCTTAATGGAGACAGATAGGCTGGGGCAATATCAAATACGGTCTTACAGCCATTAGTGCCTTCCTGATGGAGACGGTTTACAGCCCGTGCATAGGCCAGAATTACAGAGGAAGTAAATTCTGGATTAGAATCCAGCTTCAAGCTATATTCAATAACATGCTTGTGCTCACCATTAAAGCCTGTTGCACCAGTACGGAATACAAAACCGCCATGAGGAATACCGCTATGGTTAGCCTTAAGCTCCTCCTCACTGATAAAATGTACGGTAGTATCATAGTCAGAGAAATAATTTGGCATATTCTTAATATCTGCTTCAATCTGAGCCAGATCTGCCCCTTCCTCAGCTACCACAAAGCACTCCCGCACATGCTTCTGACGAGTAGTCAGCTCTGGGTTCTCACCGTTTCGTACAGACTTCAGGGCAGCTTCTACAGGAATGGTGTACTGCTTGCCATCCTTAACACCTTTAACCCGGCGAATAGCATCAGAATGTCCCTGGCTAACTCCCTTGCCCCAGAAGGTATAATCATTACCCTGTGGCAAAACTGCATTAGCATAAAGGCGATTCAGAGAGAACATACCTGGGTCCCAGCCACAGGAAATCAAAGCAGTATGACCGCTTGCCTGGGCAGCTTTATCTACATTGGCAAAATGCTCTGGAATACGGGCATGAGTGTCAAAACTATCAATTACATTAAAGTATTTAGCCAGCTCTGGAGTCTGTTTTGGCAAATCTGTAGCACTGCCGCCGCAAAGTACCAATACATCAATCTCATCAGCATGATTAGCAGCCTCAGCAGCAGGATATACCTTAACCCCTTCAGTCTGCAGCTTTACAGTCTCAGGATTGCGGCGGGTAAAAACAGCCACCAGCTCCATATCATCGTTCTGACGTACAGCAGCCTCTACACCACGGCCCAAATTACCATAACCATAAATACCAATTCTCATAATCTATTCTTCCTTTCACAGCATATACCACCCCTAGATGATATACATATAATGGTATAGTTAGGTGTAAATATATGACGATATTTACATAGATAATAATAACACAAAATTCCCATATTGGGTATATATTTATAGAGTATACAATGTACAGCAGAAATTTCTATTGCCCTCAGGACTGGTGACGTCCTTGCTTTTGTATTTACAGCTCTTTCATTATCTCAGCAAATTTATCTAAGGTAAAAGCGCCATCCATATCCAAAGCTTTTTTATCGAATACCATGTAGTAACGATATTTGTTGCCAGCCTTTTCCTGCCATTTTCTGCCCAATTCCAGCTTGGCTTTGCTATCATCTCCATCTAGGTAATCCCCCTTGGTTTCCACCAACACCAACCTGCCTGCCTTGGTCATAACTAGAAAATCAGGATAGTGATTAATATACCCATTGAGGCAGAACCCTTTCCGCTCAATGTTTCTGTGCCACCAGCGGATATTATCCATACTGGCTATAATATCGATAACAGTCCGCTCAAAGCCATTCATATCGTCCTTTTCAGCCTCATATAATGAATATGGAATGGCGTCTATGGTCTTGGCTGGCGTAATCACCATAGGCAGTTTATATGATGGCATACAGATAATCTTGTCGCTTTCCAGCCATTGCTTAAAGGTCTTGTGTCGATAGGCTTTCTCCAAGGACTCAATTTTTGCCAATATCTTGGCTCCATAAGTAGGTATAGCTGTTTTCATAGCAGCCAGCTCATCCCGTGTCATATTTTGAATGATCCTGCCCACATACTCTGCCACTTCCCCAGTAACATACCTATCATTCTTGTTGACATGGCGGGCTATGTTAGCTGCACTCTGGCGAATCTGTCCCTCTGGTGGCAAGCTCTCCAAATACTGCTGGATAAACTGGCTATCCGTCTTGGAGGCTCGCTTATATTTTGGTACAGCCTCACCTTGCTCCTGTATGTCCACCTGATACATTTCCCCAGTGGCTAATTCAAAACTCATTTGCGCATCCTGTCCAGCCAGGGAAAATCCCTCTGACAGATTTTCTGGCTGAAGCAGCTCATATTCCTCACCAAATAAATCCGCCACTACTCTCTTGTGAAATTGTGGAATCTGTAAATCTTCCACTTCCTCCTTGTACTGGCTCTGAATCGTATATTGCTGCAGCATTTCTCCCATCTCCCCTCCAGCAAATCCGTCATCCTGAGCAGATTTCACCTTTTGCATATATTCTGCAACCTGAGATGTGGCTGATTCTAGCATGGAGTTTATATTCAGCGTGGTATTTCCTGTGGCAGTGTGCCCATTTTCTTCTTTGAACATCAAGCCTGTTGTCCCGGCTTCCACTGGCCCAGAATAGCTGATAACCTGTTTTACTTCCACAGCATTAATATCCTCAAAGGAATCATCAGTCCCCCCATTATCCCCCTCATGGTCTGATTCATACAATGGCAGTACCGTCTGTTTTGCCGTAATTGACTCTCCGCTGCTCACAGGCTGATCGGATAGTTCCTCTGCCACACGATAGTCTTTTTTGCTGAAACCTGATTTATTCAATCCCTCCACAATGCTATCCAATGTGGCATGAAAATCCTTGGAGCAAGTCAGCACATAGGATGTATTTAACAGTGGTGCCTTGTGCGGTCTGGCGTATGGCTGCCGCAGGATTCGCCCCAATATCTGCTCTACATCTACCTTGGAGGTCTTGTTGGCCAAGGAGGATAAAATGTAGGCAAAGGGACAATCCCAACCCTCTTTCAGGGCATTAACGGTAATAATGTAGCGGATAGGACAGTCCTGACTCATGAGGTCTGTATCCCCCAAATCATCCACCTTGGATGTCTTGATAGCAATCTGTTCCTTTGGAATGCCCATCTCCACCAAAAGGCTTTTTATCTTGTCAAAGGTATCACTATCCTCGCTTACCTTTGGCTGTGCCTGGAACAGCACTATAGGCCGTATATAAGCCCCTCCTGCCGCATATTCCGCTTCTGCCTGCCTTTCCAGATTGGCCCGCAGCTGGATAGCATCCTGTATAACAGACTGACGGCTATTGCGATTAAAAACCACTACAGGCAGTTTCACCATGCTCTCCCGCTTCAACTCCCTGGCATCCACATAAGAGATAATATTACTGCTGTTCCTTGGAGTAGCTGTCAGCTCCATAATAAATGAAGGATTCAGATTATTCAGCATCTCAACGCTTAGGGTAGAGCCTGCGTTATGGCTTTCATCCACCACGGTAACAGGTGAAAGCTGTCTCAGCACCTGTATAAGAGCTGTATCTGGAGTATCTGCCAACAGGATTTCTCCAGCCTGAAATTCCTCCGCAAACCTTAGCAGATTCCCATTTTCCTGATATACCTTTCGGACATCTTTCTTGGTACTGTTAATCCGCAGGGAAGCATAACTCAACACGCAGATAGTCAACATATCCCTAACGGTATCTGGGGAGAAATTCTGACCATTCAGCAGCATTTCCTTGGTATATATCCCCACACGGCCAGCAAAATCCCTGTCCAGCCTCTGTCGATATGGATGACTGGTATCTGACAGAGTGCGGATGGTCTGACTAAGGATGGAATCAGAGGGTACCAGCCAGATAACCACCTTGGCCTTGTCCGCCGGCAGTCTGTCAAAAATCCGTCTTAACCCTGAGCAAGCCATAAAGGTTTTGCCGCCGCCAGTAGGCACTTTCATGCAGATATGAGGCGTTGCCTTTACCTTGTTGTGATAATTAGGTACGCCTCCCAAGCCAACGACGATGTCCTTTCCCCCCCAGTAACTCTGCCATGCCTTTAGTATATCCGGCTCCCTATCCACCGCAGCCATAAAGGCAGACAGATCCGCCATTACAGCTTTTTGATAATTTTTCAGCTCCATGATGTTCCCTCTGCCTCCTTACAATCTGCTAATGTCCCTTGGAATCTTCTTAAAGGTAATATGCCACTTCTCCAGCTCCTGCTGACTCAAAGTACACCTGTCTGCATAAATAACATAGGCTTCTGCCCTGGTCTTAACGGTATGGAGAAATTCTCTATTCAAGGTAGTGGACCTGTCCTTGTCATAATTGAAATAATAGGCTGTACCACAGTGAAGCCCCATGTAGCAAGGTTCCTCACTACGATATGGTTCCAGTGGTTCTCTGGTTTCCGTGAAATACACATACTTGCAGATTTCTTCCCTGCCGATGGCTTCATTCAGCATTTCTCCATCACTGGCAAAGATAGGCTCTCCCAGCTCATAATAGCTAAAACTGCCTCCCGTACCGGGCACGGCTTTCTTATCCTTGCCATAACCATCTATAACACGCTTCACCCGCTGAGCGGTAATGGTATCTGCATAATCCCCCATCTCAATAAGGATAAATTTGCGGTGCCCACCATCTGCCTTGTTCATATTCAGGACAGCATGGGCAGTAGTACCAGAGCCAGCAAAGGAATCCAAAATCAATGTATGCTCACTTCCTGCCACTTTCAACACGTACTCAATCAAGCGATGAGGCTTTGGGGTGTCAAAACTTGCCTTGCCCTCAAAGATAGCCAGCACTTCCTTCTTGGCTTCATCTGTATGTCCTGTTTCAAGGTATGGCCAGAGATTTGTGGGAACTTTACCCCCTAGATTTTCCAAATAGGTTTTTCGACGAATACCGCCCTTGCCCTTTCTGGTAAAGTAGAAGCGCGGCCACTGCCCTCGGTCATATACGGCCTGAGCTTTTTGGGCAGATATTTCCAAGGATTCCGACAAGACAATAGCCTGAACCCCCTGCCGTACCTCCCCTTCTGCTACACCACAGATTGCCGCTCTCTCCTTGGCATCACCCAAATCCCGCAGCTCATAATCGCACCAGCCCTGCATATATTCCAACATTTGGTTTTGCTGATAGCGCCAACAGGCATTGTTGCTAGGGTATAACATTTTACCAGTAAAAGGATGCTGTATGGCATAAACCATGCCTTGATGGGTTATCGCTCCGGGAGCAAAAGGGGTTGTATTTTGCCACGCCCCTAAAGGATCATTATCTATATTTTTATACAGTGAGTTCATCTTTTCGGTTCTTGGCAATTTATTAGGATTCCAATTTGGAGCTTTGCTGAAAACCAATATATGCTCAATTTCGGCTGGTAATCCCTTAGAATCATTTCGCATGGAGTAAGTACGCTGCCAAGCTATATCTTGCACAAAGCAATTTGAGCCAAATATTTCATCACAGATATATTTGAGATTGTATAATTCATTGGTATCAATACTGATAAAGATAACTCCATCCTCAGCCAGAAACCTTTGCAACAGCTTCAATCTGGGGTACATCATACACAGCCATTTATCGTGTCGGCTCAGATCCTCCCCCTCCTTCCCTACTACCTTGTTCAGCCAGGACTTAATCTGAGGATCATTAACATTGTCATTGTACACCCAGCTCTCGTTGCCAGTATTGTATGGTGGATCTATATAGATACACTTGATACGCCCCTCATACTGAGGCAGGAGGCTTTTCAGGGCCAACAGATTATCACCGTGGATAATCATATTCTCACTGCCATTGTCCTCCTGATGCTGCCCCTGTTCATCATAGCTATACTTGCGGTCAAGAACACAATAAGGCACATCCAGATGATGATTAACCACCTTGCTCTTGCCAATCCAGTCCAATGTAGGCATCTCAAAACTCCTCTTACAACAAACCCTCTCCTACACCAAAGCAGGAGAGGGACAACCTTCCTCATATTCACTTCGCAACCAGTGCTTTATTCATCAGCAAGGCGCACTAATTGCAGCTATTTCTTGCTCTGTATATAAACCAGAAGCCCTTATGGCGTCTAAACTTAAAACTCCAGCCTTGATCAGAGCCTTTATGGTTTCAATTTTTCCTTCTTTCCTAGCCATAGCCTCATGTTCCATAATTGTCTGTTGGAAAGTCATATATAACGCCTCCGATCCATCATCTTCCCGTAAGGATTCCACTGCATCTTCTAGTTCTTTAGTATATTCATCGCTAATCTTGCCGTCATTGATATAATCCATAAGACTAACCAGTTCCTTGCTTACCCTATGCCTGTCACCAGCTACATTCAGAAAAACCTTGGTCACGCCATCGTCCAGTACGACATGCTTTGCCTCATTGCAAATAGTATTAAAAGTATACAGTCCAAAATTCTCGTCAAAAGGATCAAAAGTACATATAAAAATGACATAGGATTTTCGCAATTCATTATATAGTTGTCCTTTTTTCAGAGCATCATTATCCATCATGGACACATAATACCTAGTTCGTCTGCCTAGGAACTCTTTGAACTCATCGCTCATTTGCATTTCGATATCATAGGCCACGCCGTCTTCATCCACCACATACAAGTCCAGACGAACCCCCTTGCTGGCAAGTTTGGCCTCAAGACTCTTCTCAGCCTCCATATAAACCAGCTCACGAATCTTGATACCCAGAATCCGCTCAATTAGGATCTTGCAATGCTGCGGCTTTTCCATAACCAAGCGAAACATAAAATTATTACTGATGGTAGCTTTTTTCCAGTCTTTTATAGGCACAGCCCTTCCTCCTCATCAACGCATCCTTTCCCATAACCCCGAGTTTGTGAAGAAAATATGTTTCTATCGAAATTATATCATAAATATGTAGTTAGAACAATACAACCATGCTAGTAAACTATATCGATTTATCCTGTGATGAGATATTTTTAATTCATACTACCTCGACTGTGAGAATTTAGAATCGAAAAATCACAATGATTCGGCAACAGCCAGAGGGGCATGACACTTTTGCGTCAGGGCCATTAAGTCGTACAGAGCAAAAGTCGTTATGACCGCAGGCTGTATTTCGAGAACCCACTGACATAACGACTTTCATTTACAATATTTGAGGAGATAGGCAACTAGGCAAATCAGAATTTATAAACCTGCGTTTAATGTTTCACGTGAAACAGGCAAAAATGAAATCCCCCCTCCGAATTTCGAAGGGGGGATTTCTGTGTATTGGACAAATATTTGTAGAAAACTTAGTTTTTATTATAGGTGCGATACATCTTGATTGGCTCAGGATTATCACTAATGCTCCACACACCGCATGGGCACACACCGGCACAGATACCACAACCGATACATCTATCAGGATTGGACTCATAGCTCCAGGAACCATCCTCATGCTGTACACGAGTAATAGCCTCCTCTGGGCAGGACTCCAAACACATTTTGCAGTCACGACAAGTACCACAGCTAATGCAACGAGCAAAGTCCTGAGCAGGCTCACCCAAATTGCAATGATGGCACTTGGTAAAATATGCCTTGGACAAACGCTCTGCTGGAATCTTGTGCTTCTCTGGGAATGGTGTTATAGCCTGTTCCATTACATATTCATCTACATAATGAGCTGCCTTAATACCATCGCCAATAGCATCAGTCAAACGACCTGGCTTAATCACATCACCAGCAGCAAATACTCCTGGCAGAATGGATTTATCCTCCTTGGCAATGAGCCAGCTGCCCCGGAACTTCTTGATAGAATCATCATCTGGCAGATAATCCAAGACAGGAGCTTCACCAATGGAAACAATTACCTCATCAGCAGGAATAAATCTGCCATCGTTGGCATATACACCCTCCTTGGTAATCTTTTCGGTAAAGAACGGCCATACCAGCTTGCCGCCACGGCCCTCAACATAAGCAATTTCATTAGCAAAGGCTGCTGGCTTCTGCACATCTACAGCCACTACAGACTCAGCACCCATATCATAGGCAGCACGACAGGTATCCATACCGGAATTACCACAGCCGATAACCACAACTCGTTTGCCAACCTTTGGATTAAGACCTGCATTTACCTTCTTCAGGAAATCCAGTCCCATAGTCAAAAGCTCTTTGCCCTCCCAGTTGAAATAACGGGATTCGTGACCACCAGTAGCTACAACTACAGCATCATTTTCCTGCTGAATCTGAGCAAATTTCGTCTTATCCACACGGCAGGAAGTCACAAACTTCACGCCGATGCCCTCAATGCGCTTCAATTCGCTAACCAGTACATCATGCATCAGACGGCCTCTAGGAATAACCTGCTCCAGCTTGCCGCCGATATGCTCTGCATCATCATATACAGTAACAGCATGGCCCTTGCGGCGCAGCTGCCAAGCAGCAGACAAGCCTGCCATACCGCCACCAATAATGCCGATTTTCTTACCAGTTTCCTTCTCTGGAGGAGCGACTTGCTGATAAGCAGACAACCAGCCCAGATTGCCAATCTGAATTGGCTCATCAATACCACCACGGGTACAGCCATCCATACAAGGATTTGGGCAGACACTGCCACAGACAGAGCCTGGGAATGGTGTATATTCCAGCTCCAGCTCAATAGCCTCCTGCACCTTGCCCTGACGCAGCAGATTCATGCGACGCTGGGTTGGAATGCCAGTAGGACAGCTAAATTCACAAGGAGCATTAAATTTTGCATTATCCCAGCTTGGTACACGAAGACGGTACAAGCCGTGGGAAATAGTATTATGAACAGCAAAATCATCCATAGCAACATCACTGAAGATACCGCCCTTTACCCATTCCTGAGTACGGAACTCCTTCAGAGATTCTCTTTTCTTTGGCTGAGCCTGCTTTTCTTCAAAGGTAAGAGGACGCAGCTTCTTCCACTGAGACCAATCAGACAGCTCTGCCTTCAGCTCTGGCTTCTGGATTTTTGCCAGGAACTCATCCATGCCCCCAGCCAGGAAATCAATATCCTCCTGCTCCAAATCCAGATAGCAGATATCTGCCGGATAAGAGCTAATAGGGCCACGGACATAAACAACGCCGCCAACCATGCCTACACAGGCACGCTCGCCCAAAACAGAGGTAAATTCATCACAATCATAACCGCAGACAACAGCACGACCGCCACCCATAAACTCAAAGGAGAAGGAGCCGGTATTCTTCAAAATCCACAGCTCCGGCTCCTCATAAAGAGGATCGTGTTTCATCAAAGAACCACTACGAGTACCAGCCCGGCCACCAATGTAAATCTTACCGCCAGCAGAGCAATGACCTGCAGTATCACCAGCATCACCACGTACGGTAATAATACCGCCAGCATTCAGCCAACCCACATCAGCAGAGGTTGATTCCTCCACCACAATCTCGGTATTAGGCAGGCACATGGAGCCTACACGCTGACCAGCATTGCTTACATGGAAAAACAGCTTTTTGCCCTCAGCATTCCACAATGGACCGCCAATATCATGCTGACCAGAAGCATGAATCTTAAACTCAGTTTCACCGTTGCGGACAGCTTCCTCAATAGCCAACAGCAAATCCTGGGTGGACATACGATCATGTCCCTTAATAGTTTCTATCTCAAACATTTCCGTACTCCTCCCTTATTAGCATACATACTGGATGCCCAGCTTATCAGCAATAGCCTTATCAGTAGATACCAAAGCATCACTACGGCCAACAGGTATAGAGCTGTTACCAATAGGAGCCATCAGCTTCTTCAGCTCAGCATCAAAGGCCAATACATAGTCCACAATCTTCTGAGCACCTTTATCAATATCCAGTCTCTTAACCAGACGAGGATCCTGAGTACAGATACCCATTGGACACTTACCAGTATTACAGGAGTTGCAACGGCCCTGCTCATTACCAACACAGCCCAAAAGCTGAATCAATACCTTACCTACAAATACGCCATTAGCACCCAGACACATCATCTTGAAGGCATCTGCTGCAGCATTACCAGTCATACCGATACCGCCGCCGCCATAGAGAGGAATCTGTCCCTGGAGGCCCTGCTTTACAGCAGCCAGATAGCAATCACGAATCTTGGATACAACAGGATGACCAGTATGATCCAAGGAAACCTCATTGGCTGCACCAGTACCGCCCTGAATACCATCAATAAAGAAACCACCGCAAATCTTGTATGGATCACGCAAAAGGTTATTATATACAGATACAGAGGTAGCAGATGCCGCACACTTGATAGCTACCGGTACACGGAAGCCAAAGGCTGCATTAAGGGACAAATGCATTTTCTGTACAGATTCTTCGATAGAATACAGGCCCTGATGATTTGGTGGTGAGGAAAGAGTTGCCTTAGGTACACCACGAATAGCCTGTACATGCTCAGCAACCTTAGCTGCTGGCAAAAGACCGCCATCACCTGGCTTAGCACCCTGACCAATTTTAATCAAAACACCCGCTGGATCAGTTACCATATGAGGAATTGCCTTAACAATACGGTTCCAACCAAAGTGACCAGATGCAATCTGGAGAATAAAATACTTCAGATAATCAGACTCCATCAGCTTTACAGGCATACCGCCCTCACCGGAGCTCATACGCACTGGCAGACCGCATTTCTCGTTCAGGTAAGCACAGGCCAAGGCCACTGCTTCCCAAGCACGAGTAGACAGCGCACCAATGGACATATCGGAGAAAATCAAAGGATAAATCCAATTTACTGGCGGAGTCTTGGTGGCCATAACCATTTTGCCATCCTTCATCTGGAAAGGCAGCTCCTTGGCAGACAGAACACGGCCAAATGGAGAACGAATATCAAAAGTATGACGAGCAGCATCCAGAGATGGATCTGTCATCTGAGAAATACGACCAACAATAATGCTATCCAGAGTTCTCTGAGCATTCAGATTGGTACGGCCACCACGCTTAATAGGGCCTGCATCCTTGGAAAGGAGAGTCTTTCTGCTATCTGGATTCCGCACTGGATGAATAGCATTATTAGGACAAACCTTTTCGCACATACCGCAGCCACGGCAGAAGTCAGTGAGGCTGGCTACCTGCTTAATAATTGGACGGGCCACATGTCTATGCTCTGGCTTTGGCTGACTATCTGTGGAAACCACAATGGACTGAGCCTGAGTTTCTACTTTGATGGCCTTGAAGGAACAGCTAGCTACACAGCTGCCGCACATAGTACATCTATCTGCATGATATTCAATTTTCCAGGCAAGGTCATTTACAGAAATATCCTGTGTCTTTACTGCTTCCATCTCTGTACCTCCAGCTCATTGTCGATTACGATTACTTCACGCTCATTTGGATAAATATCCTTAGTCATATCTCTATCTGGCATAATTTCATTCAAGCCGCAAACCTCTGAGGCAATAGCCACAGTGTTTTCATCCTGACCAATAACCACTGGACGCAGCTTCTTGGAGTCACAGCAGGTAATCATGCGATGGTCAGGCAAGGTGGCAATAATGGTATTTGGGCCATTGATTTCCAGATGAGCCAGGGACTGACGAATAGCAGTGAGAACATCCTTATCCTCACGCTTCTCAATCTCCTCGAAAGGCAGTGGAGTAATAACATGCTTGTAATAGTTAATAGGCCACTTTAGCTCGTGAAGTACATAATGAAGGGTGTAAAGGAAGCACTGGGAGTCAGACTCGAAACCAATATAGCCACGATGGAGAGACTTCTGGAACTCCTTATTCTTGGTGTAGAAAGTATTCTCGCCGTTAGCACAAAGAGTATACCCCTGCAGGAAGAATGGATGAGCTGCATAGCGAACAATATCATAATTAGTGTTCTGACGGCACTGTACCACAATATTCTTGGCAGACAGACAGCCATTGTCCTCCCAAAGATGGAAATAAGTAGCAATATCTCTTGGATCGCCAATTTCCTTCAGAGTCAGCACATCAGGCCAGAAAGAATATACATACCCCTCACCAGCATCCTCCAACAGCTTGCGGAGAGCCAGACGGGTATTCAGCAGTACATCCTCCTTTTCCTTCTGGGACAGCTCGTTGTAATGCTCAGGGAAATCATAGTTACGGAATACATAATATGGCATAGCCTGAATATCCAAGCCTGGCTCCTTATTAGGTACAGGAATCCACTCAGCCAGCTGCACAAAATTGTGGCTGTCCATGTATTCCTCTACCATCTGGTTGCCCTTCTGGGTACAGGCCATAGAAAGCAAAGGCTTGTCCTTGTAGGTGGAAAAAATTCCATATAAATCCTGCATAACCATTGCAAAGCCGGAGTTATCATGTCCCTCCTGCTGAGGCAGCATCAGATGCAGGGCCTTGGATGGATGCACAGGCACCTTGCTCTTGATAGAACCAATTCTACACATATTAACACTCCTCCAATACACACATATAGACAATAAGCTGATATCAGCTATTGGATAGCTTCTATATGTTTATGTAATAGAAGCTATTCAGTAACTGGTATAGTTTATCACTTACCGGCGGACATTTATACCTAACTTTTAGTATATTTGTCTGCGATAAGTATTATTATAGGTATATTATGAGTAACTGTCAATATAAATATTCAATACTTCACCACAGTAAAGCCTCTAAAACCCTTGATTTTATTGGTTTTATTATTTTCTCTATGCATAAATATACAAAAATCATGCATATTTTATAATTATACAACTCAGCGATAAATGAAAAATATCCTCTCAATCCCGCCATAACAAGCCTCAAAGACCAAAGCCTCTTATCATAGCCTGTTTATGTTTTTCATTGTATTCTTGTATACCGTAATACTTTATTCTTTTACAGAAATATATAATAACAAATAAGTCATAGAAAAAGGTCGTTGTATATCCTAACGGTTATACAACGACCTTACATTATGTACTATTTTTCCACAGGTACCATATAAACATTATTTACAAATACCCTGCTGGATTTACAGCTCTGCCGTTAATCCGCACCTCATAGTGTACATGAGGGCCAGTGCTGTATCCGGTACTGCCCATATAGGCAATAACCTGGCCTCTGCGGACATATTGTCCTGGAGATACTACCACAGCCTGAGCATGGGCATATCTGGTCAAATAGCCATTGCCATGATCTATATCCACCATATTGCCATAACCACCAGAGTTCCAGCCTGCATCGGTCACTACACCATCAGCCGTAGCCACAATCGGAGTACCTGCATCATCGGCAATATCAATACCAGGATGGAAATCAGAACCGCCCCAACGCAAGCCATAAGGAGAACTAACATCACCGGTAGTAGGCCAAATAGATGGTGTAGTAACAGCTGCCCCTTGCTCATTGCCTAACAAGGTCTGCTGTTCCTTCATGGCTTCCTTGAGCTGCTGAATGCTGGCCTTGCGAATAGCTATTCTCTGCTCCAAATCACTCAAAACTGTACTCACATTCTCAATATTGAGACTCTGGTTAACAGGGCCACCCTGACCATTATGAGTGCCATCACCGCCATTGCCTTGTGGTGTATCATTGGCTCCAGCTTCCATGCCAGTAATCTGCCTCAACTCCATCTCCACCTGTCCCATCTCACTAAGCTGACTTTGAAGATTGTCTGCTTTCTTGGACAGCTGCAGCAGCTGTTCCTGCTGAATGCTATTTACCTGCTGGAGACGCTCGATCTGAGCAGCCTCATCCCGCAAGGAATAGCTGGTATAGGTAGAGTATCCAAAGGCTCCTACCAGCAGCAAGGCTCCTGCAACAACAGAAGCAATACCATATTTTACCCATTTGGCTGGCAAGTGAATGCTGCGGACATCCTGTCCATCATTGGAGCTGATGCGGATGGTATATTCCTTTGCTATTTTTTTCTCTTCTTTGTTTTCTTGATTACTCAAGTAAACTCCTCCAAACTCAAAATGCACCTAATAGCTTTAAAAAATTTTCCAAAGTATTTTACCACATTTGGCCATACTTTGCAAAACTCACTACCATCTATTTTCCTCCAAAAGTCTGAAAAATACCTGACAACTCCTTAATTACTGCCCCACAATCTTGTTAGCAATATTCAGAGCCTTAACACCATCAGAAGCATAAAAATCCGCTCCAGCCTCCTGAGCATATTCCTGAGTAAGGGCTGCCCCTCCTACCATAACCTTAGCTGGAATATTTTCTTCCTTCAGCTGACGAATAACCTCGTCAATCTCCGTCATGGTGGTAGTCATCAGCGCACACAGACCTACAATGGCAGCCTTGTTCTCCTTGGCAGCTGCCACAATATCCTCTGCTGGAACATCCTTGCCTAAATCTATTAGATTGAAACCACTATTTTCCAAAAGGGCACCTACAATATTCTTCCCCAAATCGTGCACATCGCCCTTAACGGTGGCCAGCACCACCGTGCCCTTGGTATTATCCCCAGCAGAGGCAGGGAATTTCTCCTTCAATACCACAAAGGCGCTGCGCATAGCCTCTGCAGACAACAGAACCTGAGGCAGGAAAACCCGGCCAGCGCCAAAGTCTACACCCACCTCATTCATAGCTGCCGTCAAAGCCTTTTCCGTCAGCTCATTAGGCTCAATACCTGTGTTGAGAGCATTCTCCACTAGGGAGCGGATTTCATCAGCCTCACCCTCAATAACCGCAGCTTTGAGAGCCTCCAAAGGACTTAACTCCACATGCTTGGCCACCGCAGCCTTTTTAGGCACTGCCAAATTTTTGTCATTACGGCTGAAATCCCGGCCATTAGCATCCTTGCCCAGCAAAGCCATAGAAGCCATCAAGGCATTCTGCATGGACTCATCATAAGGATTCATAATCGGCGCATCCAAACCTGCGGCCAAACACATGGTAAAGAAGGTGCTGTTAATCAGAGGACGATTTGGCATACCAAAGGAAATATTACTCAGGCCCATAGTAGCAGGATAGCCATAACGCTGGCGATAAAGCCGCAGAGTCTCCAGGGTATGGTTGCAAGCATCTGCATCTGCAGCAATGGTCATAACCAAACCATCCAGCAGGAAATCCCCATCCTGTAAGCCAGCCTTTTTAGCAGTGCTAATAATTATATCCATAACCTTCAACCGCTCTTCCGCAGTTTTGGGAATACCCTCGTCTGTCAAAGGCAAGCACAAAATGGCCGCACCATATTTACGAGCCAAAGGAATAAATTTTTCCAGCCTTTCCACCTCAGCGCTGACAGAATTTATCAAGGCACGGCCTGGATAAGCCCGCAAGCCTGCCTCCAGAGCTACAGGATCGCTGGTATCAATGGCCAAAGGAGCATCTGTCAGCTGAGCAATTTCCGTAACCGCCCGCTTCATGGCAGCTGCCTGATCAATACCGCCTACACCCATATTTACATCCAAAAGCCCTGCACCAGCTTTAACCTGGTCCAATGCTTCTCTCTTTACAGACACAAAGGAACCATCCTTGATTTCGGCTGCCAGCTTTTTTCTGCCTGTAGGATTAATGCGCTCACCTATCAAAACAGTAGGGAGTTCCTTATCCACCATCACGGTTTTACTGCGACTGGTCAACATTAACCTACGACGCAGAGGCGCAAATTTTGGCTCTTCCACTCCCACCAAAGCAGATTTAATAGCTGCAATATGCTCTGGGGTAGTACCGCAACAACCACCGATATAGGTAGCACCAGCCTGTACCAGCTTTGGTGCCCAGGTGCCAAAATCCTCTGGCCCCATAGGGAAGATGGTTTTGCCTTCCACCAACTGAGGCATACCGGCATTGGGCTGTACACTAATAGGCTTGGCAGTGTTCTGGGAAATAATTTTTACAATAGGCACCAGCTGTTCAGGGCCAAGAGAACAGTTAATACCAATAATATCTGCCCCCATAGCATCCAAGGTTATAGCGGCAGTCTGAGGATCAGTACCTGTAACGGTACGGCCATCCTCGCTATAGGACAGCTGACAAATCACCGGCAGCTTAGTAGCATCCTTAGCCGCCAAAAGAGCTGCCCGCATTTCCTGAATATCAATAAAGGTTTCTATCAGTATATAATCTGCACCTGCTGATTCCAAAGCCTGAGCCTGCTGATAGTAATTATCGTAGGCCTCCTCAAAATCCAAATCTCCTAAAGGCTTAATAAATCTTCCGGAAGGCCCCATGCCACCAGCGATTTTTACACAGCTTCCCTCAGGCACCTTAACAGCCTTGGCTGCCTTTACCGCAGCCTGATTGATTTCCACCACTCTATCGCTAAGGCCATAATGCTCCAGCTTCAAAGCAGACGCACCAAAGGTAAAGCTTTCAATAATGGTGGAACCTGCATCTACATAACGCTGATGCACCTTGGTAACCTGCTCAGGATGATCCACACATAGCATTTCTGGACAAGCTCCCGGCTGTAAAAGTCCCAGCTGCTGGAACATGGTTCCCATAGCACCATCAAAAATATGTATCATATAATTACCTCTATTCTAGTAAAAAACAAATTCTGCCTAAGGCAAAATCCTTCAATGTAATAAATTAGTCGTGTGGTTAGTGTACTATTTTTACTGGAATTTCGCAAGCAATATATTAACTGCGGCGAGCTGGGCAATCCAGTTTACTGCACTGACTACAGTCGTGCTTGCCATTTGGTTTTTCACATTCCTTATCTGGATAATATAAACCTATAATGGCCGTAATGGATTTACGGGGTGTCAACATCAAGGCTTCCGTCAAGGACACCCCGATTTTCTCCCCATGAGCCAGGGACAGCACCTCTGGCTGCTGTTCAATAGGCCAATCCCCATATCCTGGACTGAATCTCCATGTCATAGCCAGTCCCTGCCTTTTAACTACATTAAATATATTCTTTTCCATACCATCAGCTACTTCCTCAATAGCTGTGGTAGCTGCAGCATCTAAAAGCATGGAAAAGCTGTATTTTCCCTCCTCAAAGGAACGAGTTACCTGATCTTCAATATCCTCTCCAATAGTGGCAGACATAATTACCACCTGACAGGCTTTTTGCAAATGCTTACCTATGCTTTTGCCCTGCAGTTTTACTTCCACTGTATGGTCTTGATTATATACTGTCTGGCTTTCTGCATTGTAATCGTAAATCTGCCAGATGCCCTTGGGCTGAATCAAAAGCTGTGCCTCCTGACAAGCATTGTCTATCAGCTCCTGCTTGAAGTCCTCTGCCTTTTGCAGGCCTGCATATCTTCTAGTTTCCACAGGATCCACCGCCAAAATCGGTGCATTGTATATTGGCATTTATTTCACTTCCATAATTATTTATTACGCAATAGTTGCTAAAGCTATTTGTGATTGTAATGATTATATCTAAGGAAAAGATTATTTGCAATCAATTAGATTAGGAGCACCCATATTGTGGCACCTAGCTAGGCACGGTTTTAACCGCGCAAAAACGCCTCCACATGGCACGTGGAGGCGTTTTCTTTTGGTCTACATATGACCTTTTCGATTTCTATACTAATTATAACACTAGACACTTTTTTTCAACTGCTTCTCTAAAAAGAGATAATGTTGTTCCACGTGAAACAACATCCATAATTTATCCATTTTATCTATAACTTGACGGAATTTAAACATAACTGTATGATAAACCAGTAGACTAAAAAAACAAGGTGATGCCATGATTGAATTGCCAACTATACAACAACTAAAATGCCTGCTATGCTACGGTAAAGAAAACAATTTTACCCGAGGCGCACAGCAGGCCAATATTACCCAATCTGCCTTTAGTGCCCAAATCAAAAAGCTGGAGGAAACTGTGGGCCTGGAGCTTATTCAGCGCACCAACAAAGGAAGTCATCTAACTCCCTCTGGCGAAAAAATGCTGGCCATTGCAGAAAAACACCTAACAGATTTGCAACAGGAAATATTAACACTTCGCCAAGAGCAACAGCAAGAACCTACCCTCTTAAAAATTGGGGTTATGCGAACTCTAGGGGATGTGCTGATGAATCGTCATGTACAACATTTCCAGCAGGAAAAGAAACCCATCGACCTAGTGGTTTATGATATGGAAAGCAGTGAAATCTTAACTGACCTGCGGGATGATAAAATTGATTTAGCCTCCGTCTATATGATTCATCCCAAGCCCTTTGCAGAATATGAACAGGTACATTTAGCTTGGGACCAAATGGCTTACTACGCTCCCTGCCTGAACATATCAGATAAGCAAATAAGCCGCAGCGCTATTATTAACCATCCTATGGTATATTATCCCACTAATTATTTCATGGAACAAACCGTTGGCGAGTATTTTGCCTATGGAAAGCCCCCTCGTGCTGCTACCCTTTCTACTCCCTATGCCATGGTACACTTCTGTCAACAAAATCCTGCTGGAGCCATTCTACCACAACGCCTGATAGAGGCTTTGGACATCAACCAAGGAGTTTATACCCTACAGGAGCCATTGTTGATGGATAATTGCATCGTATTTAAAAAGGACACGCCTAAGAGAGCAGATATTGAATTTTTTATCAATTATTTACGTCCTTACTTTGTAGACTGATTTTCTCAAATAGCTGTTATCGTTTTTTGCGATAACAGCTATCTTTTTATTGCGTTATACAAATATCTCCTTATTAACTATAATCTAAAGCGTTTTCTTTTTATTAATAGGGTATAAGAATAAGAAAGGCTGATGATTATTTTATGGAAAAAGAACCCTTATGGACACGAGGCTTTGTGCTTGATACATTTATCAATCTAGGCATTTATATCATCTATTATATGCTTATGGTAGTTATTGCCGTGGAGGCATTGCACATGGGCGCCACTGTAGCAGAGGCTGGCTTGGCTACCGGCATCTATATTATAGGTGTACTGCTGGCCAGATTAATTGGTGGCCGCTATATTGAATTAATGGGCCGTAAGAAAATGCTCTACGCCGGGGTGATTTTTTATCTCCTGACCACAGTTCTCTATTTCGCTTTTAATTCTATGACTACTCTATATGGTGTGCGACTGCTAAACGGCATTGGCTATGGCGTAGCTGCTACGGCCACCGGTACTATCATTGCCGGCGTCATTCCCCAGTCCCGCCGTGGCGAAGGCATCAACTATTTTGCCCTCAGCCTAAGCTTGGCTGCTGGTGTTGGTCCTCTGTTGGGCATGCTGCTACAGGATTATTTCAGCTTTGCCCATATAGTTAATTTCTGTATTGCTATTTTAGGTGCCTGCCTTTTGGCTACATTCTTCCTGCCTGTGGAAGAAATTGAGCTTTCTCCAGAAAAGCTGGCAGAGCTAAAATCCTTCCGGTTGGATAATTTTATTGAGCCTAGAGTATTGGCCATTTCCACTGTTGCCTTTTTCATGGGTATCTGCTATTCCGGTGTGCTTTCCTTCTTGGGAGCCTATACCAAGGAATTAGGTCTTGATGGCGCCGGCCCTGTATTTTTCGTAGTCTACGCCATTGTTATTACCGTCATCCGTCCCTTTGCCGGTGTAATGTTTGACCGCAAGGGTGAGGATTTTGTTATGTATCCTTGCTATTTGGCTCTGTTTATTGGCCTGATGCTTCTAGGACAGGCTCAGGGCATGGTGCTGATGATTGCAGCCAGCATCTTTATCGGCCTTGGCTATGGTACTTTCATGTCCAATGGTCAGGCTATCTGTGTTAAGCTTACCCCAGCCTATCGCTCTGGTATTGCTGTTTCCACTTATTTCATCATGCTGGATGTAGGCCTAGGCTTTGGCCCTTATTTCTTGGGAGCTTTCAAGGAAATCATCGGCTTTAATGGTATCTATGAGGCAACTGCTGTAGGTGCTTTAGCCTGCGCAGCAATTTATTATTTGGCCTATGCTAGAAAACGCGACAGAAATAGTCAGGAAGAATTGGCTGATAATGATTCTATGGAGCAAACCTTAGAAATGGAGTAACCCTCCCGACTATATCCCCAAAGACAAAATAACATATGTAATGCAAAGGAGATGTTTCACGTGAAACATCTCCTTTTTTGTTAGACAGTATGTAACCCCATGAGGGTTCTTTCCCTGCAAACCCTCAAAATATTTTCCTTATGTTCCCATATTTTATATGTTGTGCTTTCGCCCTCTGTTGATTAATCTTCAGAAGGCATTTTTCTGGAACTTTATAAATAATCAATATAATTCTCAACCATTGGTGTTTTACCACCAATGGTTAATATAAGAAATATTATACTTATCATGAAGAAATAATATAAGTTTACATCTTACCTCCAAATACAGGGAAAATACTATGTCTGCCGTAGTCCTTAATCTTTTCCACATGCTTAAGGATTTCCATGTCCTCATCTGAAATTGTAAAATCAACATCCGCATTAACTTTCATATGCTCTGGATTTGCCGTCTTTGGCAAAACAATCATTCCAAGCTGAATATCAAAACGAATGCACAGCTGCGGAATCGTAACCCCATATTTTTCTGCCATATCCCCTATTGCTTTGTTCTTAAGTGCCTCACCATGAGCAACCGGAGAATACGCTTCCATCGTCATGCCCTTCTTCTGACAATAATCAATCAGCTCCAGAGGCGAGTTCGAAATATGGCAAAGCACCTGATTAACCATAGGCTTGATTTCAGCAGTTTCCCACAGGTTTTCAATATCTTCCTGCAGGAAATTGGATACACCAATGGCACGTAATTTTCCAGCCTTGTACGCATCCTCCAAAGCTCTCCACGCTGCACGATTTCCCTCCACATAGCGATCTTCACTCTGATTTACCTTATCCCAAGGCTGAGGACTGTGAATAATCATCATATCAATATAATCAAGTCCCATATCAGCAAGACTTCTGTCTATGCTTGCCGCAGCTTCCTCGTAAGTCTTGTATTCAGCTGCAACCTTTGATGTAACAAATATCTGCTCCCTTGGAATATCGCAACTGCGAATTCCCTTACCTACGCCTTGTTCATTTCCATAAGCCTGTGCTGTATCTATATGACGATAGCCCAGCTTAACAGCAGACCTTACAGCCTCTCCCACCTTATCATCATCTATAAACCATGTGCCAAGAGCCAGCACCGGAATTTCTACTCCATTACTTAATTTCTTCATTTCCTGATACATGTATTATTCCTCCATATCATATTGCATTTTCCAGTACATCATATTCAGCATCAGATACAGGTTCGCACCATTCGTTAGTACAATCCTCACCAGGTACCTCAACAGCAATATGCGAAAACCAGCTATTCTTTTTTGCTCCATGCCAGTGCTTGACATTAGCTGGAATCAATATAACGCTGCCTTCACACAGACTGACCGCATCCTTGCCTTCTTCCTGATACCACCCTTCTCCAGCTGTGCAAATAATCAATTGTCCTCCGCCTCTTTTGGCATGATGGATGTGCCAGTTATTACGACACCCCGGTGCAAAAGTCACATTGGCGGCAAATAGTCCGCACTGTGGATCTGTGAGTGGATTTAAGAACGAATCACCAATAAAATATCTTGCATATGCTGTATTTGGCTCGCCCATTCCAAATACATTGTGCAGTTCAAAAGTATCCTTATTTTCAAATTTCATGATAATATTCCTCCTTGTTTTCATTTCTTGAATCACATCATTTCATATGATATACTAACAATAATCCATAAACCTAGCTTTAGGTCAATATGTTTTTAGAATAATTTTGGAGGCATATCATGTACACAATTGGACAAGTAGCAGAAATGTTTGATTTACCCATTTCCACGCTTCGATATTACGATAAACAAGGACTTTTCCCGCAACTCATACGGGAATCCGCTATTCGTAAATTCAGTGAAAACGAAATTGAGGCCTTGCGAGTAATCGAGTGCCTAAAGAAATCCGGTCTGGAAATCAAGGATATCAAGCTCTTTATGGATTGGTGTGCAGAAGGTCCTGCCACTTATTCCGACCGCTTTCAGCTTATTCGAAATCAAAAAGAACGCGTGGAAGCAGAAATCAAACAGTTACACAAAACTTTGGATATGCTGAAGTTTAAGTGCTGGTATTACTCTAAGGCCATGGAAGATGGCAATGAAGATACTGCAAAAGCATCCATCCCAGATGGTCTTCCAGAAGATATTCGCGCAGCATATGACAATTCGCATACACAATCCTCATAATTCTACCTCTATGTGCTATGCTTTTGCCCTCTGTAGATAAAGCTTCAGAATGTATTTTTTTGCAAAATTCTGATTTGCCGCGTTGCCTTTTTCCGCTAAAGTTGTAAATATAATTCGGGATGTCAAAGTTTTTCGAAATACAGCCTGCGGTCAT
>ENA-ORPK01000430-ORPK01000430.1-human-gut-metagenome-genome-assembly--contig:-NODE-430-length-39492-cov-3.855745_pt1 | contig 39492 bp, 35 predicted proteins | sample MGYA00242139_ERZ509068 | MGnify/ENA primary metagenome ERZ509068 (study PRJEB26280, sample SAMEA2338687) | human gut metagenome | biome: human gut; feature: human-associated habitat; material: faeces...
ATTCTGCAGTGAAAATGACTGGCAGAGAGCATATGTTGAGATTAATGAGTTTGAGAAGGAGCTTTCAGACTGGGGTGCAGTTATAATAAAGTTCTGGGTACAGATTGATAAAGATACACAGCTTGAAAGATTTAAGGACAGGGAGAATACTCCTGAAAAACGCTGGAAGATAACAGAAGAAGACTGGCGAAACAGAGAAAAGTGGGACAGCTACGAGGAGGCTGTTAATGAGATGCTTTTAAAGACTAATACAGCTTATGCCCCTTGGCATATATTGGAATCCAATGATAAAAAGTATGCCAGAATTAAGGCATTAAAGACAGTTATAGAAGCACTTGAGGCAAGACTTTAGAGGATATACAGGACATACATGTTGAATAATAAATCTAATCAGATAGTGTCAAATGACCTATGAAAAAACTAAAAGCGCACAGGGAGATGTTATATGGATTACTTATCTCACAATGTAGCAGTTAATCTTAATAGAATAAGGACATCTAAGGGAATGAGTCTGGATGCTGTGTCAGAACAGACAGGAGTAAGCAAAAGCATGCTTGCACAGATAGAAAAAGATGCTGCCAATCCATCGTTAGGTACACTTGGAAAGATTGCAAGTGGACTAAGAATAGAATTTCATGAGCTTATAGATACACCACCTATGGAGTCTTGTCTTGTTGATATCAAAGATATGATCCCGACTAAAGAGTCGGAAGGAAGGTATACAGTGTGGACTTGTTTTCCATATGAAGATAATCATCTTTTTGAGATATACAGGATAAATATTGAAGCTGGTAATGAATATGTAAGTGGTGCTCATGGAGAGAAAACCAGGGAATATATAAGTGTATTTAAGGGACAGCTTACAATTGAGTGCAATAATGATATACAGATAGTAGAGTGTGGGCAGGTGTATCGGTTTGAAACAGATAAGGTTCATACATATAGAAACGAAACAGATGAGAGGTTAGAGCTTCTATGTGTATTTATGGATTATCATTAAATGCACATCGTGTCCAATATAATGCACAAATAATTGCAGAAACAGATAATGATATAGCTTGGATAAAATTAACATAAAAAAACAGAACGATAAATAATTAAAAATATGCATAAAAATACAGTTTTAACAGATAATTAACTGAATATTATAAAAAATATCTGCAAAAAACTTTTTGCGGTGAAAAAAATCCAATTTCTGCATTTTTTTAAATACAGTGTTGACATCCAATATATTATATGTTAATGTATCAATGTCAAATAAATAGAACGAATTAATTAAGGCAAAGGCGCCATTACAACTAACAAGTTGTTCGCCTTTGCCTTTTTTATTTTCGTTATTATAAGAATGCATTTGTTGACACTGCTTAAGTAACCAACTATTTATTAACACATTTATTGACAGATGTGAGAAAAAACAATTTTTGGATACGTACCAAAGGGTACGCAGAAAGGAGTCAATTATGAAATTAAAGGATACAGGATTAACAGCACAGGATATTAAGGACAAAGTAAGTAAGTATATGATTGATACATATGAAAGATTTGACTTTGTTGCTGAAACAGCTAAGGATATGTATATATATGATGAAAATAAAACACCATATCTTGACTTTTATGCAGGTATTGCGGTAAATAGCGCAGGCAGCTGTAATGAGAAGGTTGTTGCTGCTGTTAAGGATCAGGTTTCAGATATAATGCATACATTTAATTATCCATATACAATCCCTCAGGCATTGCTTGCTGAGAAAGTATGTGAAACTATTGGAATGGATAAGATATTTTATCAGAATTCAGGTACAGAGGCTAACGAAGCTATGATTAAGATGGCTCGAAAGTATGGTATTGAAAAGTATGGACCAAACAGATATCATATTGTAACAGCAAAGGATGGCTTCCATGGAAGAACATTTGGAGCTATGTCTGCAACTGGTCAGCCAGGTAATGGATGCCAGGTTGGTTTCGGTCCTATGGCATATGGTTTCTCATATGCACCATATAATGATCTTAAAGCGTTTGAGGATGCCTGCACAGAGAACACAATTGCTATTATGATTGAACCAGTACAGGGCGAAGGTGGTGTACATCCTGCTACTATGGAATTCATGACAGGTTTAAGAAAGTTTTGTGATGAACATGAGATGTTACTTCTTATTGATGAGGTTCAGACAGGCTGGTGCAGAACTGGTGCTGTAATGTCTTATATGAATTATGGTATTAAGCCAGATATCGTATCTATGGCTAAAGCACTTGGAGGTGGTATGCCTATCGGAGCTATATGTGCAACAGCTGAGGTTGCAAAGGCATTTACTCCTGGTTCACATGGTACAACCTTTGGTGGACATCCAGTATCATGTGCAGCAGCTCTTGCAGAGGTTAATGAACTTCTTGACAGGGATTTAGCTGGTAATGCAAAGAAAATGGGAGATTATTTCAGCGCTAAGTTAGAAACATTGCCTCATGTTAAGGAGGTCAGACATCAGGGTTTATTAGTTGGTGTTGAGTTCGATGATACTATCGGTGGAGTAGATGTAAAGCATGGATGCTTTGACAGACATCTTCTTATTACAGCAATCGGAGCACATATTATCCGTATGGTTCCACCTCTTATAGTATCAGAGGAGGATTGTGATAAGGCATATGAGATTATTAAGGAAACAGTAGAAAGCCTTAGTAAGTAATCTGAAATGGCTTTCTAAAATAGCTGTTTAATATAATTTCAGATGATTTACAGCATATTGTTATATATATAGACATATAGTAGGTGAAAGAGATGTCTGGTTATTGTTTTTATAGGAAACATAATCAGGCATCTTATATTTTTAATTAATAAGAGCAGCAGGTATGATGTACGGCAGCTATAAAATATATGGCAGGCAGGATGTATGCTTTTATATTGCTAAAATACGATAAATGCGATATATTGATGGGTAATATGGTGTAAGTATCAAAAGTATAAATTGCTTATTTGTGCGAGCACAAACGTAATGTATACTTTTGACACTTACATCATAATATTGTTAGGAGTGTAAGTGTATTATGAATATGGATAAATATGTAATCAGAATGGCACTGGAAAAAGATAAAGCCAGAATATTGGAAATATATGCGTATGCTAGAAACTTTATGGCAGCCAATGGTAATCCAAATCAATGGAAAAATAATAATCCGTCAAAAGAGGTAATAGATGAAGATATATCTGCTGGTAATCTTTATGTAATAGAGGAAACTGGCACAGAAACCCTGGATGGGATAAAGAAAGGTGCAGATAATGAAAACAGCATAGTCCATGGAGTGTTTTTCTTTAAGATAGGAGAAGATCCAACATATAAGGTTATAGAGCGTGGAAGCTGGTTGTCAGATGACATATATGGAACTATTCACAGAGTTGCAGGCGATGGAAGGGTACATGGTGTACTGGCTATGACAGTGCAATTCTGTGAACAGAGCATAAATCATCTTAGAATAGATACACATAATGATAATAAAATAATGCAGCACGTTATAGAAAAGAACGGTTTTAAGAGGTGCGGAATTATACACGTAAATGACGGATCAGAAAGAATCGCATATGAAAAGCTGGTGTAATATCAGAAGCTGCGATTCTTAACGTAATTAATAAACTTTTCTGTACTATCTGTTGTGTAGCTGTCGTTTCTCCATACAATTCCTATATCCTGTGAAATGGCAGGATTAATAGGAAGACCAATTACACCCGGCAGATTGCGAAGCATAGAGGAGTAAAGAAATGCACCACCTAAATTATTACATACGAAGTTTCTTATTGTATATAACTGGCTCGCATGAAGAATGGTATGAGGATTGATTCCTAAGCTCTTAAAGGCTGCTTCAAGTGTTTCATTTTGAACAGAGTCAGTATTATACATAATAACTGGTTCATCCTTAATCATATCAATAGTTATTTCATGACATTTGGCAAGTGAATGTTCCTTTGATACACAGAATACCAGTTTGTCAGTCATCAGCTTATAGGTATTCAGCTTATCTATCTCATAAAAATGCATATTTACAAGTGCAAGATCAAGTTTACCTTCCATAACCATATTGGCAGCACGGATAGAGCCATATTCAAATAATTCAAATGGAATGTCAGGATATTCCTTTCTAAACTCAATCAGCATATCTGGAAAAAATATTGTGCTAAGAAGAGGTGGGATGCCTATTCGTAAAGGAGATATATTTTTACCAAGATCGTGAAACTGTTCCATAGTATTGTTATATTCTGCCAAGAGCTTTTGTGCTTTCTGATAAAACACTTCTCCCTCCTTAGTAAGTGAAAGGTGGTTTTTTGTTCTTGTAAAAAGGTTTATGGAGAACTCCTTTTCAAGCTCCTTAATAGCTGTAGAAATAGCAGGCTGTGTGACATATAATTCAGCAGCAGCCTGGGTTATACTGTGTAGTCTTGTTGCAGCACAGAAGTATTCTAATTGAACAATTTTCATAATATTCATTTCTCCCTTGTACTTGTTATAATCTATTTTTCTTTTTATAAAGCATCTTAGAACTAAAAATCCTTATTTTTATGTACTATATAAGCATTAATTAAGTCTTTTTAGAAATATACATTATTTGTATACATAGTGCAATTGTTAAAAGTTGATAATTAATATTAAAAAAATGTTAAAATTATATCATACTTTTGTCTAAAATGTCTAAAATTGTTAAAAACACATAAAAAAAAATTATGATATCATAGTTTTTTGTGAATTTACAACAAGTAAAAGCCTTTATATAATACAAACAAGCAAAGAAAATAGAAAAGCTAGCAGGATATTTTCGAGTAAATATATAATGAATTGGAGGATTTTTATGAGTCATGCAACAATAACTTTATTATTTTTGTTGTTTGCAATCATAATGTTTATGTGGGAAAAAATCCCATTGGGACTTACTTCGATGATAGTCTGTGTGGGCTTGGTTGTCACAGGGGTACTTGATTGGAAAACAGCATTTATGGGATTCATTGACAGCAATGTAATTCTTTTTGTAGCAATGTTTATAGTAGGTGGAGCACTTTTTGAAACTGGAATGGCGAATAAGATTGGGGGAATAGTTACTCACTTTGCCAAATCAGAAAAACAGCTTATTATAGCGATTATGGTTATCGTAGGTTTAATGAGTGGAGTGCTTTCTAATACTGGAACAGCCGCGGTACTTATTCCGGTTGTCATAGGAATAGCAGCCAAGTCTGGATATTCAAGGTCAAGACTGCTTATGCCACTTGTTTTTGCAGCAGCTATGGGTGGTAATCTTTCACTTATAGGTGCACCTGGTAATCTTATAGCACAGTCAGCGATGCAGGAAATTGGTAAGTCATTCGGCTTCTTTGATTATGCAAAGGTAGGCTTTCCAATACTTATTGTAGGTGTAATCTTCTTTGCATTAATAGGAAATAAATTGCTTCCTAATAATAAACTGTCAGATGATGATTCAGCTTACAGCAGCAAGGATGACTTTAGTGATGTGCCAAAGTGGAAGCAGTGGTTATCACTTATAATTCTTATACTTACTCTTCTTGGAATGATATTTGAGGATAAGATAGGAATTAAGTTATGTATAACAGGCTGTATTGGAGCACTTGCACTTGTACTTACCGGTGTTATATCAGAGAAACAGGCACTTAAGTCAATTGACTTAAAGACTATATTCTTATTTGGAGGAACACTTTCACTTGCATCAGCACTCTCAAAGTCTGGAGCTGGAGAGCTTATAGCTCATAAGGTTATTGGAATGTTAGGAGATAATCCTTCACCATATTTGTTGACATTTGTAGTATTTATGCTGTGCTGTGTATTAACTAACTTTATGAGTAATACAGCAACAACAGCACTTATGGTTCCTATCTGTTTATCAATAGCAGAGGGAATAGGAGCAGATCCAAGTGCAGTACTTATGGCTTGTGTAATAGGTGGTTCATGTGCATATGCAACACCTATCGGAATGCCAGCTAATACTATGGTAATTGGTGCAGGCGGATATACCTTTAAGGATTATGCAAAAGCAGGTGTACCTTTGATACTTGTGTCAACAGTTGTAAGTATGATACTGTTACCAATTTTATATCCATTCTTTCCATAAAAGATAATGAAGGTATAAGAATGCGAATGATGAAAAAGATGTGTTAAATAATTTATTTATAACATAAACAAAAACAAAACAATAATAGTAGAATTATTAAGGAGGAATAATATGTCTAAAGAAGCACAAGTAAAACAGCTTACTGATTATATGGCAAAGTTCGTTGCTTACACAGCAAAGAAACTTCCAGATGATGTAATTGCAAAACTTCAGGAGTTAAGAGATAAGGAGGATAGTCCTTTATCTAAGACAATCTATAATACAATGTTTGAAAATCAGAAACTTGCAGTAGAACTTAATCGTCCAAGCTGCCAGGATACAGGAGTACTTCAGTTCTGGGTAAAGTGTGGTACTAATTTCCCACTTATCGGTGAACTTGAGACACTTCTTAAGGAAGCAGTTGTTCAGGCTACATTTGAAGCACCATTAAGACATAATAGTGTTGAAACATTTGACGAATATAATACAGGTAAAAATGTAGGTAAGGGAACACCAACAGTATTTTGGGATATTATTCCAGATAGTGATAAGTGTGAAATATATACATATATGGCTGGTGGTGGTTGTACACTTCCAGGTAAGGCTATGGTTCTTATGCCAGGAGAAGGTTATGAGGGCGTTACAAAGTTTGTTCTTGATGTTATGACAAGCTATGGTTTAAATGCATGTCCTCCACTTCTTGTAGGTGTAGGTGTTGCAACATCAGTTGAAACAGCAGCTCTCCTTTCAAAGAAAGCACTTATGAGACCTATTGGTTCACATAATGATAATGAAAGAGCAGCAAAGATGGAAAGACTTCTTGAAGATGGAATTAACTCTATAGGCTTAGGACCTCAGGGTATGGGCGGAAAATATTCAGTTATGGGTGTTAATATCGAGAATACAGCTCGTCATCCATCTGCAATCGGTGTAGCAGTAAATGTAGGCTGCTGGAGCCATAGAAGAGGACACATTATATTTGATAAAGACCTTAACTATACAATAACAACACATACGGGGGTGACTTTATAATGGTAGAGATAAGAAATGGTAAGAAAGTACTTATTACACCTGTGTCAGCAGAGGACTTAGAAGATATCAAGGTTGGAGATATAGTATACCTTGATGGAAGCATGACAACATGCCGTGATGTTGCACACAGAAGACTTGTAGAAGAAGGCAGAGAGCTTCCAGTAGATGTAAGAAATAATGCAATATTCCACGCTGGACCAATAATCAGACCACTTGAAAATGATAAGTTTGAGATGGTTTCTGTAGGTCCTACAACAAGTATGAGAATGGAAAAGTTTGAGTATGAATTCGTTAAGCTGTCTGGTGTAAGAGTAATCATCGGTAAAGGTGGTATGAAGGAAAATACAGAGAGAGCCTGTAAGGAATTCGGCGCTATTCACTGTGTATTTCCAGCAGGAAATGCCGTAGTAGCAGCTACTGAGGTTGAAGAAATAGTAAGAGCTGAATGGCGTGACTTAGGAATGCCAGAAACACTTTGGAACTGCCGTGTTAAAGAATTTGGTCCGCTTATTGTATCTATAGATACTAAGGGCAACAATATGTTTGAAGAAAACAAAGTTATATTTAATCAGAAAAAAGATGCAGCATATGAGAAGATATCTAAGGAAGTTGGATTTATCAAATAATTCAGCTAAATAACAGTGATATCTGACAATATCTGACCAATAATCAAACTGATTATATGGAAGGATATATACATTGTGCATAATGTGCAATACACAATGTTTATATATAGAACGAGCCTATGTTATATAGCAATGTGATTATTTATATAACATATGTTTATTCAAAACATAATAATGCTGGTGCAAACAACTTCTAACCAGCAATAAATGGTGTATAATCATCGGTAAGTTATGGTTTATAAAGTGCCAATAAACCATAACCTACAAAAACACAGTACAAAAGATAAAGTATTAATCAATATTTATACTTACATTAAACCCAAACCTAATATTTAAGAGCAGAGGGCTGTTGCATCAAAGACATAGGATGTAACAGTCCTTTGTTTTATATAATGTATATAAAATACTAGAACAATAGTATATACAAAAAATACAAAAAAGTTGGAAAGAAAAAGATGAATAAAAAAGATGAATAAAAAGAATGGAGATATGCTATATGAATAGATATAGAAAAATAATATTATTATCTCTTAAAATAGGAATAGGCAGCAGTATTTCACTTTATACGGCTCAGAAATTGGGACTTAATTATGCGGTATCGGCTGGAACTGTAACGTTACTTTCACTTATGAATTCAAAGTGGGAAACAATAAGGCTGTCTGGAAGCAGGATAGCTTCATTTTTAATAACAGTACTTGCAGGATGGATTTTATTTACCAATATAAGCAGTATGTGGATAGCATATGGAATATTGCTGACATTTATTGTGTTTATGGCGGAGCTGCTCGAATGGCGGGCTACTATTTCTGTAAATGGAGTTATAGCAGCACATCTTGTTACATATGAGAAGTTCAATGATATGGCAGTATGGAATGAACTTAGTATAGTACTTGTGGGAGTCGGTTTTGCCATATTTTTTAATCTGTTTAATGGCAACTATGGGCATAAAAAGCATATAGTTAAAAAAACTAGTTATATAGAAAACAGGATGCAGATGATTATTGGAGCTATGTCAGCATATCTGTCAAATAAGAAAATGGAAACGGATGTATGGCAGAATATAAAAAAGCTTGAGGAGGATATACTGGATTGTATCAAAGAGGCATATGAATATCAGAATAATACATTTTATTCCCATCCAGAGTACTATATATCATACTTTGAGATGCGTAAAAATCAGTGCCAGATACTTCATAATCTTCATTATGAAATGAAAAAGATGCGAACTATGCCGAAAAATGCTAAAATAGTTGCAGAGTATTTATTGTATCTGGCTGATAACATAACAGAATTTAATAATCCAGAGGAACAGCTTGTTAGGTTAAAAGGCTTGATTTCGCATTTAAAGAATGAAGAACTGCCAGTGACAGGAGACGAATTTGAAAGTGGTGCGTTGTTATATCATGTGTTAATGGATATAGAAGATTTTCTGTTATACAAACAGCATTTTATAAATAATCTTGATAAGATACAAAGAAAACATTACTGGAAAGGTTAAGGAATAATGGCAGTAATAAATATATTAGAAGATGATGAAGTTATAAGAGGACAGTTATCACAGCTTCTGCGTGATAAGGGGTATGAGGTTATAGAAAGTGCTGATATCAGTGGATTTAATAAAATTGATAGGGAAATACAGACTTATACCTTTTAGATGTGTATTTACCAGACGGAGATGGATTTAGTGTATGCGAAAAGCTTCGCAGTGAAGGTTGTGTGACACCGGTTATATTCTTAACTTCGTGCGATGATGAGGACAGCATAACAAAAGGGCTTGATATAGGCGGTGATGATTATATAACGAAGCCTTTCAGGGTATCTGAGCTTTTATCAAGAATAAGTGCCAATTTAAGAAGACAGGCTATGCTTGATAAAAGTATTTCCAATATGGATAAAAGCAATTCTAATATATATACATTAGGTTCGCTTGTTATTAATTTTGATAATCTTACAATAAAGAAAGCTGCGAAGGATATACAGTTATCACCTACAGAATTTGCATTATTAGAGATACTTGTATGTAACCGCGGTCTTATTGTGAGAAGAGAAGTATTTTTTCAGAAATTATGGGACAGGACAGGAACATTTGTTGAGGATAATACTTTGACAGTAACAGTGAGCAGGTTAAAGACCAAGCTTGGGAAAATGGATAATTCGGACAAGAATTATATAGATACTATAAGAGGAGTTGGATACAGATGGAGAGAGCGTTAAAAAAGAGATTATATGTGTATACAATAGGTATGTTTCTTGCAACTGTGTTGGTAGTATCAGTTATCACAATATATTATGAATACAGGGTAAGATATATGGCGACAACCCTGTATGGGGCTAATAAAGAGGCAGGCAAACAGCTTCTGTACATATTATTTTATGGAAGACAAGGCAACACAGTTACAGCAGATTATTCGGATATATTGCAGGAGGCAGGTTATACAAGAAATGGTGCGTGGTATATGTTCTTATATGGTGGGGAATATATTCCATTTGCTGTAATTATTGGAATTATGGTTATACTGCTTGCCTTTGCAATATATAATATTGTAAAAATCGGACATGATGATGTGTACTCATATATGAATAAATTAAAGGAAGATAATGAGAATATATCAAAAGAATTAGACACTTACAGAACATATATGGAGAAGCGTAACAGACAGTTACAGGATTTTACGGAAAATATAGCACATCAGATAAAGACACCGCTTACGGCACTAAGCCTGTCGCTTGATATGATGGAGGAACAGCTTAATGCAAGGAAGACAGATGTACAGCTTAATTCTTATATATCAGATGCACAGTCAGAAGTGGTTTCTGGGAAAGCTCTGACAGATACAGGACTATCCAGTAATGAAAAGCTTATTAGTAATCTTGGTGAATGTTTCAGGCAGACTTACAGGATAAGGGATTTTATCACAAGGCTGTTGAAATTAAGCAGAATGGAGTCAGGGAAGATTGTATTAACAGAAGATGATATTAATGTTAATGAATTTATTAATGAGGTCATATCAGAAGTCCCTGTTGTTAATAACTGTAATATAACTTCATATTGTGATGATGAAGATTATTTTATTAATGCAGATGAGGAGTGGCTGTTGGAAGCATTTATTAATATTGTACAGAATTGCAGTGAAGAAGCTGAAAATGTGGATATAAATGCCGTATGCAATGCTGATAAGTGTATTATAACAATAAAAGATGATGGCAAAGGAATAGCAAAGGATAAGCTTGACAATATATTTAACAGGTTCGAGAGTGGAAAAAGCTATAATTCCCTTCATACAGGAATAGGCCTTAATCTTTCAAAGCTTATAATTGAGGCACATCACGGAAGCGTAAGTGTCAATAATAATGAAGACGGCAGGGGAGTAAGCTTCAGGATAATTATACCTAAATATAATATGAAAAGGAAAGCAAAATAGTAACTATACCAATATAATAACGATTGTAAGATTGCTGTAAGATTCATAGGATATTCTAGTTATAACATAAAAGAAAGGAGTGACTGATATTAATATCAGAGTAATGACGTGAATATTCTAAAAATAACATTTAAAAGCGTAAAAAGAAGATACAGGCAGATTATAAGAGCGGCACTTACAACATTATTTGCAGTATTTTTTGTAACAGCAGTTCTTATATTTCAGGAAAATATGTATCAGTGGCAGATGCAGTCCAATAAAGACAGATTTGGCGACTGGTTTATCATGGATATAGGAAGCAGGCAGCCGGATAGTAATCTTACAGACCACATTTATATTGAACAGCCGGTAAAGGTGTCAAGAAGCGTTAATGTTCTTAACGATGACTGGCAGAGTGCAGGCTTTTATGTAGGAAGTTTTTCATCAGAGTTTCTTGCACAGTCACATATAAAGCTTGATGAGGGAAGACATCCAGAAAATAGTGATGAGATAGCAATGGACTGGAACACACTTCTGACACTCGGTTATAAAGGTGAGATTGGTGAGAGTATTAATCTTAAATATTGTGACAATAACAGCATAGGTAATAAAGAGAAAAGAAATGATAAGAATTATACACTTGTTGGTATATACAGAAATTATACTAATATATGGAATAATGGAAGGCAGATACCATCGGCAGTTGTAGTGGACAGTGAATTATCACAATTTAATTATGATACACGTTCGGTTTTCTTATATCCTATAAAGTCTTCAATAAAGACTGATGACTACAAAGCAGTATTTGACTCTATAAAGGAAAAGACATCAAAGAGTTATACGTACAATTCAGGTGTATATGATTATAAGCCTTGGGGTTCAACAAGCATATATATTTATATGTATTTAATAGTTATGGCAATAGGAATAACAGCACTTTCTTACCAGCTTATTGAGTATAAGAATACAAGAAAGGCATCTTATAAGAAATATGCTTCCTTAGGTGCAGACAGTTCACAGCTTAGAAGAATGTATATTATTGAAAATACTTTGATAATAGTTCCAGCAGCTTTTATAGGAATAATTGCAGCATTTTTGGCTGGAGAAGTTGTAGGAGGCATACTTGAAGGCAAGGCAGGATTTTCATTTTATACAATTAATGTTTCTATCGTGTTAAAAAGTATTGTTTCTGTTGTAATAGCAGTTGTAGTTGAGGAGATAGTAGGACTGTTATCTAATGTTATGGATACAGTTAAAGAGAAGCGTCTTAAGGCAGGAAGCAAAAAGCAGATAGTTAATATTGAGGTTCGTAATAAGAATACATCATGCAGAAAATCCAAGCTTAAGGTATCTAATGTAAGCCGTGTAATTACAAGCAGGCTTATGAAGCGTGATGGTGTAGGAATGATAATAGGTGTAAGATTATTTTCACTGTTTATCTGTGTTGTACTTGTATTCAGTGTTTTGAAGATAACTACATCATTTGATAAATATAAGAAAAATAATTCACTTCCTGATATATATGGATATCTGGATGTACCATCATCTAATTATAGAACTGATATGATATATATATCTTACCTTAAAGATTTTGATAACTATCCAGATAAGTCGTTAAATATGGACGAATTTACACAGGATGATCTTATCAATAAAGAATACAACAGCAGGAACAGATATAATATTCCGTATGCTGAATTACGCCAGTTGATATTAGATAATGGTATGACAGCATTATTTACATCTATACCATATAATTCACCAGATAGAATTATAAAGTCTAATTGTGCAATAATGAATTCGCCTTTGGCTAAAGATGGTAATAATAGCCTTATAGAAGGTGTGTCATCTGGTGTTATAGATGGTTTGAATGAAATACCGGGTATAGTTTCAATTGATTATTCTATATTTGAGTCAGAAAGAACGTGGTACTGGGAGAACCAGGACTATCATAAGATGGGAATTGACAAGATTATAGCTGCACAGAGGGCTTCATCTATAGCTAAAACTATGAAAGATCCGACTTATGGAAGCCGGTATGTATTTGCAACAGAATATGTAAATCCAACAAAGAAAATATATGATATAGCAAGCAAATATATTGATAAATCCAATATTAATTATGATGATTTTGCAAGTGGAAAACAGGTTATAGTATTTATACAGGATAACTGTGAGGGTGATTATGATGATACATTAAAAGCTGGTGATACATTATATTATAATTATTATAATGTTCCATTTGGACAGTGTAATAAAGCAGGGTATATTACATCAAGCAATGCAGTATATCCATATGATATTCCATTTTTCAATAAATATAATAATAGTGGAAAAATTGATTTACAGGTAGAACTAAAAGATGAGGATAACCCTGATACAGCAAGTACAACATATAGTTTCACACAGACTGATTTAGAGGTGGAAACAATGTTTGGTGCCTGTGTAGCACCTAAGGTGGCAGCAGTTATTAAAGTTACAGATGAGGTTAAGGAAGATTTTAATGGTATAATGCCAGATTATGGTTATTACACAGCACTTGCAAGCACAGAACTTGCTAAGCAGGAGGTAGATAACCAGAAAGACCTTATGCTAAGAATTATGGGAGAAGAACTGACAGACGGAATAGATTTTAAATTACAGTATAATCAGATAAAGATAGATTACGACCTGTCATCAACATTTTCTGCTACTAACAACAAAGTCGCACTTTACCTTAAGAGCAATAATATTACTTATAAGTCAAATGTTGACAGCAAGAATGTATACAGAACGCAGCTTGTTAATAACATACTGCAATATGGAATAACTATAATGGCGGTAATAATTATCCAGCTTCTTATAATGGCAATAATTATAAGAAACAGGATAGAAAGCAGACGCGGCAAGTTCATTCTTTTTAGAAAAATGGGGATGACAAGAGGGAAGTTACTTGGAATATGTATGCGTGAAGCACTCAGGGAATCATTGTGGTGCATAGTAACACTTCCACTTATGCTTATATTGGAAGTGCTGATATATTCAAGTAATATAAGAAAATTATAGTTATATAGGCATAGGCAGCTTATAAATATATATTGATTAAGTAATATTAAAAATAATTATATGTGGAATTACATATATGCAATTAGAGATATAGAAATGGAGGATAAGTATGGAGGCTATATTACAGGCTAAAGAAATATCCAGGACATATCATACAGGAAGTGTAGATGTTCCTGCATTAAAGCAGTGCTCCCTTGAATTCGGGAAAGGTGAATTTACAGCTATTATAGGAAAGAGTGGTTCGGGAAAATCTACATTATTAAGAATACTTGGAAGTATGGATACACCAGATACAGGCAGTATATTAATAAAAGGTGAGGACATAACACATATGAAGGACAAGAAACTGTCAGGTTTTAGAAGAAGAAATATAGGCTTTATATATCAGGATTACAGCCTGTTTCCAGAATTCACATCATATGAAAATATAGTTATGCCAATTCTCCTTGATGGGAAAAAGCCAGATGATGCAAAGGTTGATGAGATTTTATCAGAATTAGAGATAAGCCATTGTAAGAATAAATATCCATCAGAAATGTCAGGTGGAGAACAGCAGAGAGTGGCAATTGCCAGAGCACTTATAACAAGTCCGGCTGTTATATTTGCTGACGAACCTACAGGAAATCTTGATGCGGGAAGTGCAGAAACAGTTGCAAAGATGTTATCTAAAGCGAGTCAGAAATACGAGCAGACAATAATAATGGTAACACATGACAGGCAGATGGCTGATTATGCAGACAGGATAATTACTATTTCAGATGGACAGATACAGTAATTAAGTGCTTAGTGTTAATCTATTCAGGGGAATGATAGATAATACTAAGCACTTTATTTTATGCTCTAGAAATTACTTTATTAAGTATTTATAATCCATTAATGTATCGACTTATAGGACAAAGAATCATATATGCAATCATCAAAGTTATCCAATCATCAAAAGCACCCAATCAATAAAGTTACAATAAGGTATATTATACTTAAATATTTTCGTATCGTGGAAGTTCAACTATTATAGCTTCGTGATGTACAGCAGGCAGGAACTTCTCCATAACTTCATTTGTCTTTAACTTAAGGCTTGAAGTGTTGATACAAGGGTGACAGCCAAGAGAAGCCTCTTCAAGGACTTCCCTATCGATAAGAAGCTGGACGTGGTTGCCTGTATCATTCATAAGTCCCATGATAGATACTGAACCCGGTGTTATATCAAGGTATTCTTTCATATATTCCTCATCGGCAAATGAAAGTCGTGCAGAGTTAATCTGCTGGCTTAAATCTTTAGTCTTAAATACTTTATCTCCAGGCATCATAAGAAGATAGAATTGTGTTTTCTGTCTGTTGCATAAGAAAAGGTTTTTGCATATAAGTGTGCCAAGAATTTTATCGATATCGTTGCATACTTCCATAGTTGTTGCTGGTTCGTGGTCGGTTCGATAGTATTCCATTCCTAACTGGTCGAGTAGGTCATATACTCTTATTTCTTTATCAAGTCTGTCAGCTTCATTGGCTGGTCTGCCTTTTATTAGTTCCATAGTGTTCTTGTAGTCCTTTCTTATGATTATAGTGTATATAATTGATTATAATGTATATAATAATTTACTTTAGTATATTGATTTATTGTGGTTAATGCAAGTTATAAAGTGAGATATTAGAGGTCTGCAATATAATATAGAGTATTGGTGTTTGATGTAGATAAGGTTAAAAATAATACATTGTTATAACAATGTATTGACAAAACAACAGGAAAGGCATATTCTAATATTAGAGTAAATTTATAATTTGAAAGGGATGGTAATTATGGCTAATACTAATGTGACTATGAGAATAGACGAGAATTTAAAAAGTCAGTTGCAGGAGTTAGTATCAAATCTTGGAATGGATATGACAACATTTTTTACTATGGCGGCTAAACAGGCAGTAAGAGAGCAGGCTTTACCATTTCACCCGGATATGAATGTTGGGAGATATAGCGATAAAGCATATCAAATGGCAATGGCAAATACTAATTATAATGCTGATGGTAAAGCTGTAATAGCATCAGATGATGAATGGGTAGAAGAAACTGAATGGGATGATATGTTTGAGCAAATGAAAAAAGAAAGAGAGGCAGAATGAGAAAAGGAGAAGTATGGTTTGTAGAATTTCCGTTGGAGGAAGATGCGAGTAGAATAATAAATAGACCAGTTATTGTACTTGATGAAAATGTATTAGGGGTATTATCAGTGAAGATAATTAAACATAAAGTAAGAAAGGAAGACCCTTATGATATTCCAATTATATATTGGAGTGAAGCAGGGCTGAGATTAGCTTCAACTGCTAGAGTATCAAAGGTTACAGTGCTTAATAAAGATAGCTTTATATTTAAAATAGGAAATCTTCACAATGATGATATGGATAGAATAGAAGCTATGTATAGCAAATTTCTTGAAGATAATAATATTATATAAAATATAATAAAACCAGCCATATGATGTCATTCCCCATAAAGGAGGCAGGGGATATCATATGGCTGGTTTTATAAAGTTAAACAATGAAGAATATTAATACATTTGATTAACAGATGTATTGTAAGTTAATATCTGATTACTGGAAATCGCATATATCAATCATAGCCTCAAGCATTTCCTTTTCCTCAGGCTTTTTCTTAGTAAGTCTTGCGGCTGCTACGATAGGTATCCATTTATCAACGTAGCGCTTATCTGTAGATGTTTTCTCACAGAACATGGTTATGTACTTATCAGCAAGTGCTTCATCACTTAGCTTAAGTGTAAGGTAGGTGTTTGCAGCATCAGCAGAAGCATTCCCCTTAGTTGCGTGTACCCAGTCAACAGCGGTAATAGCAACAATCTGGTTCTTATCATCAGTCTGGACAATTATATTCTCAGGGCAGTAATCACCGTGGCATAGCTTTTTATGGTAAGGAAGCTCTGAAAGTCTTGATTCAAGCTCATATTTTGTATCAGCAGGAATATTAAGCTCGTTTATCTGACGTTCAAGTTTGCTTTTCATATCAACCAGAAGAGGGTTGCTGTGTTTGTTTATGGCTATCTGGTAATCAACCATAGCCTCAATATATGCATCAGAATTTTCCGGATGCTTGGCTAAAAGCTCCTTTAGTGTTTCACCCTTGGCATATTCGCTTGTTATAGTCCACTTTCCATCAACTACTGATACGTTAAGAAGTCGTGGTATATCAAGGCCTGTATCCTCGACTCTTGCTGTGTTAAGTGCTTCATATAATACATCAGATTTATTGTAAGATAGTGCAAATACCTTCTCAGCCTTATCCTTATCAACATAGACTGACTTTAATGCACCTTTATATATACATTTTTTCATAATAATCCTCATTTCTGCGCACACTTCCTGAATATAGTGGGGTTGTGCCAGGTGCGCACAGACACAAATCCCGCGTGTGAAAATATATTCTTACATTAATTTATTTTCGTGATTTATTCTAGTGATTTATTCTTGTAATTTATGCTAGTAATCTATTTTCCATAGTAAGCATTAAGATACATAGCCTTTATTTCGCTCATAAGAGGATATCTTGGATTGGCACCTGTACATTGATCATCAAAGGCATTCTCAACCATCTCATCAAGTGTAGCAAGGAAATCTTTCTCATCAACACCATAGTCTTTGATAGTTTTCTTGATTCCAACCTTGTCCTTAAGTTCTTCAATGGCTTTTATGAAATTCTCAAACTTTTCATCAGCGTTCTTACCCTGAATTCCGAGGAATTCAGCACATTCAACGTATCTTTCCTTGCAGTGAGGATAAGCATACTGTGAAAAGGTTCCCATCTTTGCTGGGACTTCTGCAGCATTAAAACGCATTACATCTGTTATAAGAAGTGCATTAGCAATGCCGTGAGGTATATGGTGGTAAGCGCCAAGCTTGTGAGCCATGGAGTGGCATACACCAAGGAATGCGTTGGCAAATGCCATACCAGCCATAGTAGAAGCAGTAGCCATCTGTTCTCTTGCCTTGGCATCGTGAGGTCCATTTTCATATGCCGCTGGGAGATATTCAAATATATTCTTCATGGCCTTAAGTGCGAGACCGTCTGTATAATCAGTCGCCATAATAGATGCATAAGCTTCAAGTGCGTGAGTAAGTGCATCTATACCAGATGAAGCAGTAAGTCCCTTAGGCTGATCCATACACATATCAGCATCAATAATAGCCATCTTAGGAAGCAGTTCATAGTCAGCAAGAGGGTACTTTATGCCAGTTTTTTCATCAGTAATAACTGCAAAAGGAGTAACCTCTGAGCCAGTACCAGAGGAAGTAGGAATTGCTATAAAGTAAGCCTTTTCCCCCATTTTAGGGAATGTGTATATACGTTTTCTTATATCCATAAATCTCATAGCCATATCCATAAAGTCAACCTCAGGATGTTCATACATAACCCACATAATCTTGGCAGCATCCATAGCAGAGCCACCACCGATAGCTATGATGCAGTCTGGCTCAAAACTGTTGATAGCCTTAGTTCCCTCTATAGCACACTCTAAGGTAGGATCTGGTGCAACGTTAAAGAAGGTTGTATGTGTTATGCCAAGTTCATCAAGCTTGTCAGTAACGCACTTAGTATAGCCATTCTTGTATAGGAACTGGTCTGTTACAATAAATGCTTTCTTCTTTCCTAATACGGTCTTTACCTCGTTAAGTGCAACAGGAAGACAGCCTTTTTTGAAGTATACCTTTTCAGGGGCTCTAAACCACAGCATATTTTCTCTCCTCTCAGCAACAGTCTTTATGTTAATAAGGTGCTTGACACCTACATTTTCAGATACAGAGTTTCCACCCCATGAACCACAGCCAAGTGTAAGAGAAGGTGCTAACTTAAAGTTGTAAAGATCACCAATACCACCCTGTGAAGAAGGTGTATTAATAAGAATACGGCAGGTCTTCATAGCTTCCTCGAATCTGGCAAGCTTATCAGTTTCAGTCGCAGAATTAATATATATAGAAGAAGTATGACCAAAGCCACCATCGGCTATAAGACGCTCAGCTTTACCTACGGCATCATCAAAATCCTTTGCCTTATACATGGCAAGAACAGGAGACAGCTTCTCATGTGCGAATTCCTCTGAAAGGTCAACGGAGGTAACCTCACCAATGAGAATCTTTGTGCTTTCAGGAACCTCTATACCAGAAAGCTTTCCAATATTATAAGCACTCTGGCCAACAATCTTGGCATTTAACGAGCCATTGATAATGATAGTTTTTCTTACCTTATCAAGCTCTGTTTTACTAAGGAAGTGACAGCCACGTTTAGTGAATTCTTCTTTAACCAGCTTGTATACAGATGAGTCAACAATAACTGACTGTTCAGAAGCACATATCATACCATTATCAAATGTTTTGGAATGTATAATAGAGTTGACGGCAAGTATAACATCGGCAGTACTGTCAATAATAGCAGGTGTGTTACCGGCACCTACTCCAAGTGCAGGCTTTCCAGATGAATAAGCTGATTTAACCATACCTGGACCACCAGTTGCAAGTATTATGTCAGCCTCCTTCATAAGAGTGTTGGTAAGTTCAAGGCTTGGAACATCAACCCAGCCGATTATTCCTTCTGGAGCACCGGCAGCAACAGCAGCCTCAAGTACAACCTTAGCAGCAGCTATGGTGCTTTCCTTAGCACGAGGATGTGGACTTATGATGATACCATTACGGGTTTTTAATGAAATAAGAGTCTTGAATATAGCGGTAGATGTTGGATTAGTTGTAGGAATAACAGCAGCTACAACACCAATAGGTTCTGCGATTTTTTTAATGCCATAGGCTTTATCTTCTTCGATGACACCACATGTCTTAGTATCACGGTATGCGTTGTAGATATACTCTGCAGCATAATGATTCTTGATAACCTTGTCTTCAACTATTCCCATACCAGTTTCTTTAACAGCCATCTTGGCAAGAGGTATTCTTGCCTTATTAGCAGCGAGGGCAGCAGCGGTGAATATCTTGTCAACTTGTTCCTGTGAATATGTCGAAAAGATGCGCTGTGCCTCTTTTACAGAGCTTATAAGCTCCTCAAGAGACTGGATGTTATCGACAACTAAAGCTTTTTCTTTGTTCATGATTAGTTCCCCTTTTCTTAGATAATTATATACATCTTATGAGTAATCAGATGACAATAAAATGTATATTGTATAGCATTACAAGATGTAACTATGCTAATAAAAATAAGATTGATAAATAATTAACAATCATTATGGTTATAGCTTATCATCTTTATATGCAGATGTCAATGATATATTACAACTTAATATTTCAAAAATTGATATCACGAACCTGATGCTGCAAACCTAATATAACAAATCAGATATCGTAAACTTGACATTGCAATAATTGATGTTACAATAGTTGCATATACAACAATCGGAGGTACGACTAATAATGCTAAGAAGAATTTTTTCTTATATGAAGCAATATAAAAAATATGCTTATCTGGCACTTATATGTATAGCTGTTGAGGCTATGCTTGAACTTCTGGTGCCTATGATCATGGCTGACCTTATAGATAATGGTGTGGCCAATGGAGATACTCATTATATATATGTCAAAGGATTTGAGATGGCTTTATGTGCGCTTATAGCACTTGTGCTTGGAATAGGGAGCGCCAGATTCCAGGCACTTGCCGGACAGGGACTTGGTGCGAATATAAGAAAGGCAGAATATGAAAAGCTTCAGTCTTATTCATTTTCTAATATAGATCATTTCAGGGTATCGTCGCTTGTTACACGTCTTACAAGTGATGTTACCAATATCCAGAATTCAGTCTCAACTGGTATGAGGCCTTTTGGAAGAAGCCCTGTTATGCTTATATTTGCATCGTCAATAGCATTTACTATTAACAGAACACTAGCCCTTGTATTCTTTGTGGCACTTCCTATACTTGCGGTCTTGCTTATCATAATTATTATGAATGTAAGACCATTGTACGCAAAGATGCAGAATGCTATAGATCTTGTTAATCGTAGTATACAGGAGAATCTTACAGCGGTAAGGGTTGTAAAGTCATATGTCAGGGGAGAGTATGAGGTAGATAAGTTTAAGGATGTTAATGCTAAGCTTAAGTCAGAATCTGAAAAGGCATTTGGAATAGCAGTACTTAACATGCCGGCTATGCAGTTCGTTATGTATGGAACTATTATTGCGATTCTCTTTGTTGGTGGACATCTTATTAATAACGGACAGCTTAAGATTGGAGAACTGACAAGCTTTTTAAGCTATGTTCTGCTTATTCTTAATTCACTTATGATGATGTCAAATGTATTCCTTATGATGACACGTTCTTTAGCATCAGCTACAAGAATAGTCGAGGTGCTTGACGAAAAAATCGACATTACTGATGAAAACTCGCAGGATATAAGTGTTAAGCATGGTGAAATAGAGTTCGACCATGTGTGGTTTAAGTATAAAAATGAAGCAAAGGAATACGTACTTTCAGATGTTTCATTTCATATAAAGCCAGGACAGACAGTAGGCATCATAGGACAGACAGGTTCTTCAAAGACTACTCTTGTACAGCTTATTCCAAGACTATATGATGCCACTAAGGGAACGGTGCGTATAGATGGAGTGGATGTTAAGAATTATCCGGTAAAACATCTGCGTGATGCAATTGCTGTTGTTCTGCAGAAGAATACCTTGTTTTCTGGTTCTCTGATATCAAACCTTTGCTGGGGTAATGAAAATGCAACGAAGGAAGAGATAGATGAAGCTTGTCATATAGCCTGTGTAGATGAATTCTTAGACAGGCTTCCGGCAGGCTATGAGTCAGAGATGGGACAAGGAGGTGTCAATGTTTCTGGTGGACAGAAGCAGCGTATATGTATTGCAAGGGCTATATTAAAGAAACCGAAGGTACTCATACTGGATGATTCAACAAGTGCTGTGGATACTGCAACTGAAGGGCGGATAAGGGAAGAACTTGCAAAGAAGCTTCCGGATATGACTAAGCTTGTTATTGCACAGAGGATATCTTCTGTTAAGCATGCAGATCAGATAATTATACTCGATAAGGGTTGTGTAAATGCAATAGGAACACACGAGGAATTATTAAGAACCAATAAGATATATCAGGAAATATACGAATCACAGAAGGAAGGAGCAGATTTATAATGGCAAAGTATGTTGGATATAAACGACCTAAGGATACTAAGAAAGCTATAAAGCATCTGCTTGTTTACCTTGGTCATTATAAATGGATGTTTATGCTCGTTGCACTGCTTGTGCTGATAAGTGCAGGAGCGAATGTGGCAGGCACATATCTTGTAAAACCAGTTGTAAATCATTTTATAGTACCGGGAGACATGGAAGGACTTCTTAAGGCAGTTATTGCCATGGGTGTTATGTATGCCTGCGGGGCTTTGTGTACATTTGGCTATAACCGCATTATGGTAAAGGTATCACAGAAGGTTATACAGGATATAAGAAATGATCTTTTTGCACATGTACAGAAGCTTCCTTTAAAATATTTTGATGCTCATACACATGGTGAGCTTATGAGCAGATTTACCAATGATGTGGATACTGTACAAGAAGCTATGAATAACAGCTTCGCTATGATAATCCAGAGCTTTATAATGCTTTTTGGCACTCTTATCATGATGATGGTTTTAAGTGTAAGATTATCAGTTATAGTTATTGTGTTTCTTGTTATCATGTTTTTCTTTATTAAGTTTAACAGTAAACATAGCAAGAAATATTTTAACAGGCAGCAGGAGGAGCTTGGTAAGATTAATGGCTTTGTACAGGAGATGATGGCAGGACAGAAGGTTGAAAAGGTGTTCAACCATGAACAAAAGAATTTTGAGAAGTTTTGTGAGATGAATGAAAGTTTCAGGAAAGAGTCTACTAATGCACTTGCTTTTGCAGGAATGATGATCCCAACTATTGTAAGCCTGTCATATCTTAATTATGCGGTATCAGCATGTGTGGGTGGTTTATTTACGCTTAAAGGGCTTATGGATCTTGGAAGTCTGTCATCATATCTTATATATGTACGTCAGAGTGCCATGCCGCTTAATCAGTTTACCCAGCAGGTCAATTTTCTGTTATCAGCACTTTCAGGTGCAGAACGTATATTTGATATGATGGATGAAAGACCAGAGATTGATGAAGGCAGCGTAACACTTTGTAACGCAGTTAAGAATGCTGATGGAAGTCTTACAGAATGTAGTCAATATACGGGTGTATTTGCATGGAAAGTGCCAGCAGAGCTTAATACTTACTGGAATTCAGATTCTTATAAAGAAAAGGTTAAAAGCCAGCCGATAGATAAAAACATGGATAAGGCAGCCGCTAATGATGGAACTTATCTGGTTGAGCTGCGTGGTGACGTAAGATTTAAAAATGTTGTGTTTGGATACGTTCCAGGAAAAACTATATTAAATGATGTCACTCTTTATGCAAAGCCAGGCCAGAAAATAGCATTTGTTGGTTCGACTGGTGCTGGAAAGACAACAATCATTAACCTTATAAACAGATTCTATGATATACAGTCAGGCACAATAACTTATGATGGTATAGACATAAAGGATATTAAGAAGGATGACTTAAGAAAATCACTTGCCATGGTTATTCAGGATACACATTTGTTTACAGGAACAATAGCTGATAATATAAGGTATGGAAAACTGGATGCAACTGATGAAGAGGTTAGAAATGCAGCTTTAATAGCCAATGCAGATTCATTCATAAGACGTCTTCCAGATGGATATAATACCATGCTTTATTCCGATGGAAGCAACTTATCACAGGGACAGAGGCAGCTTCTTGCCATAGCAAGGGCAGCGATAGCAAAGGCACCAGTGCTTATACTTGACGAGGCTACAAGCTCAGTTGATACTAGAACTGAAGGGTTGATAGAAAAAGGCATGGATGCTATCATGGAGGGAAGAACAGTATTTGTAATAGCACACAGATTATCTACGGTCAGAAACTCAAAGGCTATAATGGTGCTTGAAAAAGGACAGATTATAGAAAGAGGAAGTCATGATGAGCTGCTTGAACAAAAAGGCAGATATTATCAGCTGTATACAGGACAGTTTGAGCTTAGTTAAAGATTTCAGATTGTTATAATCTGATGATTATTAGTAATATTTAACTGATATGTGTAAAAATATGCAAAGAAATGAGGATTAGTATGAAATATGGAGAGGTCAGGCATTATCTTTTTGATGTGGAAATGCTAAGAAGAAGACTTTTAAGACCTTATTTTATAGATATGGGATTAACAGTAGGACAGGGACAGCCAAGAATATTATATGAATTAAAAAAAGGTGGACAGATGACACAAAGAGAACTGTCAGATGTCTGCCTGATAGATGTAACTACTATGTCAAGAACACTTGACAGGCTGGAGAAGATGGGGCTTATAATAAGAGAGAGTAATCCAGAGTGCCGGCGCTCATGGGTGATAAAGCTTACTAAGGAGGGAGAAATAAAGGCAGATAAGGTGTCTGATTTATTCAATATGGCACAAGATGTATTCTGTAAGAATATATCAGAGGAAGAGCTTAAAAGCATGTGTGTTACACTTGAAAAGATAGAAAATAATCTTAATGAGGCTATAAAAAAGCAGGAGCAAAAAGATTGATTGCAGCTAATATTGTAAAGTTTAGTTATGTGGAAACGAGGTATGGCATGAGTGATAAATATGATGTAATAATAATAGGAGCAGGTCCAGGTGGGATATTCTCAGCATATGAGCTTATGAAAAAGTCACCAAAGCTTAAGGTGGCTGTGTTTGAGGAGGGAAATACTTTAGAGAAAAGAAAGTGTCCTATAGATGGCAAGAAGATTAAATCGTGTATTAAGTGTCCAACATGTGCTATTATGAATGGTTTTGGAGGAGCAGGAGCATTTTCCGATGGAAAATATAATATTACGAATGATTTTGGTGGAACGCTTTACGAGTATATCGGAAGAGACGAGGCTATTGAACTTATGAAGTATGTTGATACAATCAATACCTCACATGGTGGTGAAGAAACACACATGTATTCAACTGCTGGAACCAAGTTTAAAACACTATGTATGCAGAATAAGCTAAAGCTTCTTGATGCTTCTGTAAGGCATCTGGGAACTGATATTAATTATATTGTTCTTAAAAACATGTATGATGAAATGAAAGACCATATTGACTTTTACTTTAACACGCCTGTAAGTGATATTGAGGTTATAGATGGAGGATACAGGATATTCTATAAGGATGAGCATATGGACTGTGACAAGTGTATCGTTTCAGTGGGACGAAGCGGCAGCAAGTGGATAGAAAATGTCTGTAAAGCTTTAGATATTCCAACAAAGTCCAATCGTGTAGATATCGGTGTACGTGTTGAACTTCCAGCAGTTATATTTGCCCATCTTACAGATGAGTTATATGAAAGCAAGATTGTATACAGAACAGAAAAGTTCGAGGATCTTGTTCGTACCTTCTGTATGAATCCTAATGGAATCGTTGTTAATGAGAACACAAATGGAATAGTAACTGTAAACGGACATAGCTATGAGGGAGCTGAGAAGCAGACAGAGAATACCAACTTTGCACTTCTTGTTGCAAAGCATTTTTCAGAGCCTTTCAAGGATAGTAACGGATATGGTGAAAGCATTGCAAGGCTTTCTAACATGCTTGGTGGCGGAGTTATTGTGCAGAGATTCGGCGACCTTATGAGAGGAAGAAGAAGTACTGAAAAGAGAATAGAGGAAGGACTTGTAAAGCCAACTCTTGCGGCAACACCTGGTGACTTAAGCCTGGTGCTTCCTAAACGTATTCTTGATGGTATCATAGAGATGATATACGCACTTGATAAGATAGCACCTGGTACTGCCAATGATGATACACTTCTTTATGGTGTGGAAGTCAAGTTTTATAATATGGAAGTTGAGATTGATAATAATCTTGAAACTAAATACAAGGGATTATATATAATTGGTGATGGAAGTGGTGTAACACATTCACTTTCACATGCTTCAGCTAGTGGAGTATATGTAGCCAGAAATATTATAGATAAACTGGCTGGAAGATAAGTAAAATAAGTAGTAATGAATGCAAAAGAAAGGTAGGCGGCTGCTAAGCAGACACTTACCTTTCTTTTTGTGCGATTGATGGATGGATAGGCAGGAGAAGAATGATTTTATAAAAAGTATTTTTATTAGAGGTTTCCACCATTATGCCAGAAGAGCCAAATTTATTGACAAAAATATTATTTGTATTATAATGAATAATACAAATAAGACAAAGCTTAATATATAGTATAAAAAGAAAGAGTGAATTATTATGATTATCGAATTAGATATGAACAGCAGTATTCCAATATATGTCCAGCTGCGTAACCAGATAGTTATGGGAATAGGACATGGTGAGTTAAAGCCTGGTGAAAGTCTTCCAACAGTAAGGCAGTTAGCAGAAGATGCAGGCGTTAATACAATGACAGTCAATAAGACATATCAGATATTAAAGACAGAAGGCTATATAAATATAGACAGAAGACATGGTGCTGTTGTTGCTAAGAATATTGATATGGATATTGTGTTCCGGGAAAAGTTGGAAGCAGAACTTGAGCTGTTGTCAGCAGAAGCAAGTATAACAGGTATGGATAAAAAAGATTTTCTTAATATGTGTGACAAGATATATTCTAAGATGAAATGTGTAGAAGAGAAGCAAGTTATAACTGAGTAAATTATAATATAATGAGTGTAAAAGAAAAGGAAGCGGCTGCGAAGAAGGACGCAAGAGCGTGAAAGTGCGGGTTCGTGAGTGTAGTGGCAGATAAAGAATAAATAAAAAAAACAGCGGATATAAAGGTTAACATCCTCCTTCGCTGCGGATTGGAGCATATATGGAAATATTTATGGCTGTTATGTTTTTTGTAACCAATTTATTTATAATAATGATTATGAGATTAACGATGGTGTCAAGCTTTGAATATAAGGCTGGTATGTATCTGGGTGTCCATATACCAGCAGAGAAGAAAGAAGATGCAGAAGTAACTTCTTTGATGAGCAGGACAAAAAAGCAGTTTAATGTATTTAACAATATTAATATTGTATTATCGATTGTAATATGCGGTATATGTGTTGTGAATATGATTATATCGATATTCATATATATATTGTGGATATTCGTATATACCGTAGGAATACAGCTTATTGTCATAGTCGGCCACAGGAAAATGTATGAACTTAAGATGAAAAATGGCTGGCTTATTGAGGAACAGAAAAAAGTATATATTGATACAAGGCTTTCAGCTTCTAATGGAAAGACCTCTGTTAGTATGAAGTATCACTGGATGCTTATAGTACTGACAGCAGTTATATACATACCAGTTGTTCTTGTGAGACATTCAGATATGTTATTCAGAGATATGAATATATATTTTATAGTATCAATTGTAGTAGCGGTTGTGTTGTATATATTTAATATATATGTTAATTCCAGACAACGCACAGTATATAGTGAGAATTCCGATGTTAATATAACAATGAACCAGATATATAAAAAATATGTGTCACTTGGACTTATAATGATGAGTCTGTTTAATACGATAGCATTTAGTTATATTGCCACAGAGTATATGCTGCATGGTATTTTGTATGGAACTGATATTATTGTATATTCAATCGTGAATTTTACTGGAAGTATAATTATGATAGTGTTTTTCGTTGTAGCAAGAAGAAAAAGAACAGAGGTACTGGCAGCCGATGATACACCGTTGTATGTAGATGATGATGAATACTGGAAGTACGGATTTTATTACAATCCTAATGATAGACATATGCTTATAAAGAACAGAATGTATGACATGAATTATGCATTTAACTATGCGAACAGAGGCGCACAGATTCTTGTAGGAATACTTACTGTTGTTATAACAGCTTCATGCATATTTACTGTGGCGGTACTTGTTCCATTTATACATGTAAAGATAAATGTTTATATAGCAGATGATACATTTATGGCAGCAGGAGGAGGTTATAAATGTAGTATAAATATAAATGACATACAGGAAGTGCAGCTTTTTAATGAGATGCCTAAGGATAACTTTACAAGAACTAATGGAGGCTCTACTAACGAATATGATATAGGTAATTATAAGGGCAGGACATATGGTAAATGTATGCTTTTTATATGGGATGGCTATTCTCCGGTGCTTATGATAAAAAGCAGCAATAAAACAGTGTTTGTGAATTCTAAAGAGGATGGATATATAAAGCAGATGTATGAAAAGCTTACTGATTATCACAAATAAAGCAGTATTAAGTTGAATTTAATAAAATGTTAATAGTATTTTAATATATACGAATTGACTTAAAGTAAACTTTAGGTGATAAACTGATATAAATTCGTGTTATGAGTAGAATATATATCGTATAATACGGGTAATATTTATATATTGTGGAGAGAAAGAATATGTATGAATTAATAGAACGTATAAATGAAGCAACGGATGTTAAGAAATTCAAGGTTGATGAGTTAGATAAGCTTGCAGCAGAAATTAGAGAAGCATTATTTAACAGATTAACAAAGATTGGCGGACATTTCGGACCTAATTTTGGTATAGTAGAAGCAGAAATAGCGTTACATTACGTGTTCAATTCACCAACAGACCAGTTTGTTTTTGATGTTTCACATCAGAGCTACCCTCATAAGATACTGACAGGCAGAAAAGCAGGATATATTTATGAGGATCATTTTTCGGAGGATTCAGGTTATACTAATCCGGATGAGAGTGAGCATGATTTGTTTAATGTGGGACACACATCTACATCTATTTCACTTGCAACAGGACTTGTTAAGGCAAGAGATTTAAAGGGTGAAAAGAGAAATGTTATTGCACTCATAGGAGATGGTTCTTTATCAGGTGGAGAAGCCATGGAGGCTTTAAACGTAGCAGGAAGTGAGCTTGACTCTAACCTTATCATAATTGTTAATGATAACGAAATGGCGATTGCAGAGAACCACGGTGGAATATATAAGAACCTTTCAAAGCTTCGTGAAACTAAAGGAAGGGCTGAGAACAACATATTTAAGGCATTTGGTCTTGATTATATGTATGTGGAAAATGGTAATGACATACCAACACTTATTGATGCTTTTAAGAAGGTTAAAGATATTGAACATCCAATAGTTGTCCATATTCATACCGAAAAGGGACTTGGTTACAAGATAGCAGAGGAAAATAAAGAAGCATGGCACTGGTGCATGCCTTTTAACAGGGAAACAGGACTTTCAACAATAGATTTTGGTGATGGCGAAGATTACACATCAATAACAGCGGATTATATAGTGAAGAAAGTAAAGAAAGATAAAGATGTGCTCGTCATTACTCCTGCAATGCCAATGGCAGTAGGACTTTCACCAGAGTTAAGAGAAGAACTTGGAGATCAGTATATTGATGTTGGAATAGCAGAGGAGCAGGCAGTTGCAATGGCATCAGGAGCAGCTAAGAATGGAGCAAAGCCACTTGTTGTAACAAACATGACATTTATTCAGAGGACATATGATCAGATATCTCAGGATGTATGCATCAATAATAATCCGGTTACAATATTACTTAATTATACAAGTTTTGCAGGACTTACAGATGTTACACATCTTGGTATTTTTGGAATATCAGCATTTTCTAACATACCTAATCTTGTAATACTAGCACCGAGTTCAAAGAGTGAGTATATTAATATGCTTGACTGGTCGCTTGACCAGAAGGAACATCCGGTTATGATACTCATTCCTGGTAATGAAGTAACCGAACGTGAGTCAGATAAGGATTATGACAATATAGGAAAGTTTAAGGTAGAAAAACAGGGTGAGAAAGCAGCTATAATTGCACTTGGCGATTTCTATCAGATGGGTGAAAGTCTGGCAGCAGCAGTAAAGGAAAAATTGGGTTTTACGCCAACACTTATTAATCCGAGATTCGCTTCGGCGCTTGATACAGATTTACTTGAAGAAATAGGTCATAATCATAGTCTTGTAGTTACACTTGAAGATGGTATTGTCGATGGAGGCTTTGGGCACAAGATTGCAGCCTTTTATTCAGCAAGTAATGTTAAAGTTAAGAATTATGGGCTTGAAAAGAAGTTCTATGACCGTTATAATCCGGCAGAGCTTCTAAAGGAGCTTGGCATGACAAACGAGGCTATGGTGAATGATATAAAAGAATTGTTGGTAGAAATTAATTAAATAATTAAAATTTTCTACTTGTTGCTTGGAAGTGAGCCGCCTGTGTATCCTGTTACATGGGCGGCTTTATACATAATATGCAGATTGGTAGTTTGAGTTGAATAAATGTATATTAAAAAATATGAAAAAGTATATCATTTCTGTAATAATATATCTATAAAGCGTTTTACAGCAATGCTCTGAATTCTTTTAGGGTTCTGTATAAGGCACACCTGCCTTTGTGGTACAGGTTCATTTAGCTTTATGTTATAGATGTTTCCTTTGTTAAGCTCATCAGAAGCAAGCTCTTTTGGATAGAAGGCAAGTCCCAGATTGGCACGGATAAGAGGGATAATCTGGTCAGTTGAATATACAAGCATCTCAGGTTCAAATTGCAGATGATTATTATAAAAATATTCTGAATATAGTGAATATGAACCAGAGGCTTCGTTTAATGATATATAAGGATAAGAACTTAAATCATTAATGTCAAGTATATTCTCTGAAAGGTTGGCATATTTTTTCCCACCTATTAATATTTCCTCAAATGAGTATAAAGTATTCTGCGTAAATGTTTTGTCTATTGAAAATGGTGTAGTGATAATGCAGAAGTCAACAAATCCATTTTCAAGAGCGGTTATGGCCTGAGAGGTGAAATTGTTAGTGAGTTTAATCCTTACATTAGGATATAGAGAAAGAAAATTTTCCAGTCTATCTGAGAGATAAAGTCTGAGTGCAGTGTCACTAACTCCGATAGTTATAGTTCCGCTTTCAAGGCTCTGTTTTTTCTTAAGGGCATCCTGTGCATTCTTTAGCTGATACATGGCAGCTTCAACGTGTTCATACAATAGTTGCCCTTCTGGTGTCAGAGATATTCCCTTGTGAGTCCTTACACATAAGTTACATCCAAGCTCGTGTTCAAGAAGATTTATATATCTTGTTATATTAGGCTGGTTGTTGCCAAGAATCTGGGCAGCCTTTGAAAAGCTTTTATATCTGGCCACATAATAAAATATTCTGTAATAGTCAAGTGTCATTGCATTATTGTCCTTTCATGATTTAGGATTGCTTAATTGTTCTGTAATCTATGCAATTCTTCATTCAAGATATAGTATAACCATAAAAAATGTATATGTAAATATTATATAAGTGTCATATAAAATATACATTTTACATATCTTAAGCGCGATAATATAATAAGTTATAAGAAAGAGGCTGATTATTACATATCGTTTTTTGGGTATGCGGTTTTTAACCTTTAGCATGAAAGCGAGGAAATGAATATGTTATTTAAGAAAAAGACAGTTAGTGAAAAGATAGAGCATCTTGTAAAGAAAAATGATTTTTATGTGCTGGCAGATTATGTACATGGCACAAAGGAAGAAAAGCTTGCACTTGCAAAGACACTAGGAGCCAATGATAATAACAGTAGTGTTGATCTTTTGTTAAGACTGATTGATGATAATGATGAGGATGTTGTGTTTGCAGCATGTGAGTCATTAAGAAAAGTCGGTTGTGAGCATAACACTGCAGATCTTCTTGAAAAGCTGAACAAGATTCCTAAGGAGGATGAAAAGGTCAGGGAAGAGATAAGCAGGACTGTACAGGAGCTTCATCACCGTTCATAATAAAAACAGATTTTACATTTGTTATACCAGTTAATATTTCCCTCAAGCAGATAGTAGAAAGAACAACTATGTCTGCTTGAGGGATTTTTTAAAATATAGTAATATAATGATATCATGGTCAATCTGATACGCCAAAAACCTATAACAGGAGTAAATAATAGATGAGAATATATATAGATTTTGATGATGTATTATGTGAAACTGCACTTGCTTTCACAAAAATTGCAAAGCAAATGTTTGGCATAGATGTGCCATATAGAGAGGTGCAGTTTTTCAATCTTAAGAAAACCTTTAATTTAACGGATAGTCAATATGAAGAATTGATGAAAGCAGGACATTTTCCGGATAATCTTCTGAATTATGAGGAAACGCCAGGAGCATCAGAGACGATTAATAAGTGGGTTGATATGGGACACGAGGTTTCCATTATTACTGGAAGACCATTTAATTCATATGAACCATCAAGGCTCTGGCTTGACGAACATAAGCTTGAAAGAGTGCCTTTATATTGTGTGGATAAATATGGGCGTGAAACCTGTAAGCAGAATTATGTTTATAATCTGACCTTAGAGCAGTTATATGGAATGTCTTTTGACTTTGCGGTGGAGGATTCACCGGCTGCTTTTTGGCATGTTTCGCACTTTGAGGGGTGTAGGATTGCAGTATTTAACCGGCCCTGGAATATATGGGAAGAGCTTCCGGATGAGAGGTTTATAAGATGTGAGGGCTGGAAAGAGGTTGATAAGGTGTTTGAAATTAAAGAAGCTATGAATACATAGCAGCAGTCAGACCGTTTTTGGTCTGGCTGTTTTTTACTTGACATATTTATAGGTTGTGTTACAATATATTTAACATTTAAGTTAAATGTTAAATATTAAATATCAAGCAGGGAGGTGTTAATTTGGCACTACAGAATACACTTCAGGCACTTGCAGATCCTACAAGGCGTGAGATACTTAAACTTCTTAAACATTCGCGCTTATCGGCAGGAGAGATTAGTGATCATTTTTCAGTATCTGGTGCGGCTATTTCAAGGCATTTATCGGTATTAAAGGAGGCTGATCTAATTCGGGACGAACGTGAAGGAAAGTTTATTTATTATGAGCTTAATGCATCTGTTCTTGAAGAGCTTATGTTATGGATTAGTGAATTTAAAGGAGAAAAATAATATGATTAAAGAAAATAAAAAAATGCTGTTAATTACATTAGGAATAATACTTCTTCCAATTATTATGGGATTATTGTTATGGAATCAGTTACCAGATACGGTCGTAACACATTGGGGAGCTAATAACCAGCCAGATGGTTATTCATCTAAAGGTTTTGCAGTTATTGGACTTCCAGCTATATTATCAGCTGTACACTTGATAAGCATAATAGCAGCCTCTATAGATCCAAAGGCAAAAAATATTAATGGCAAAATGCGTTCAATAGTTATGTGGATATGTCCATTGAGTTCTATTGCTGTCTGTACTACTGTCTATGGATATAATCTTGGATATCAGTTGGATATGGGATTCTTTAGTTCACTTCTTATTGGAGTCTTATATATTATATTAGGTAATTTTATACCTAAGATTAAGCAGAACTATACGATAGGTTTTCGTGTTTCATGGGCATTAAACGATGCAGATAACTGGTTCAATACGCATAGATTTGGCGGAAAATGTATGGTAATCGGAGGGATAGTACTAATAATTACATCACCACTTAAAAATATATGGATAATCATTGCAGCAGCTATTATTCCTTGTATTCTTCCAGCAGTTTACTCATATATGTATTATAGGAAAAAATTATGATGTAATGAGCGCAAAAGAAAAGGAAGCGGCTGCGAAGCAGGACGAAAAAGCGCGATAGCGCGGGTTCGTGAGTATAGGGGAAATAAAGAGTGAATTATGATATAATGAGCGCAAGAGAGCCAGAAAGCTGCTTGCAGATTTCTGGCGAACGGCGAATGACGATCACGATAGCTGCGATAGCAGCGGCGAGTAGCAAAGCTACGAATCGTGATATAATAAGCACATAATATTTATAGAATTATTGACAGATTAAAATGCAAGGGGATTTATATATGAAAGCAGTAGGACTTGTAACAGAATACAACCCATTTCATAATGGACATTTATATCATCTTAATAAAGCAATGGAGCTTACAGGGGCGGATATAAGTGTTGCAGTTATGAGCGGGGATTTTGTACAGCGCGGGGAACCGGCGGTTCTTGATAAATATACGCGTACTTCTATGGCACTTAACAGTGGAGTTAACCTTGTCGTTGAACTTCCTGTTAATTATGCTGTGTCAAGTGCTGAGAGCTTTGCCGCTGGTGCTTTAAAGGTTCTTGATTATATAAAAGCTGACAGTATTGCTTTTGGAAGTGAAAGCGGCGATATAGAAAGGCTTTCTAAGCTTGCCCACATTTTGTGTGATAACGAAGATACACTATATAAGGAAATATCTAAATACACTGCCAATGGAATATCTTATGCCGCCGCAAGACAGAAGGTTGTGGAGAAGCTGACGGATAAAGACACTGCGGCAATGCTTACAAGTTCTAATAACATACTTGCGGTTGAATATCTGAAAGCTATCATAAAAAATAATTATGCTATTAAGCCTTATACCGTGCAAAGACAGGGGGATAGTTATAACGATACAGATATAAGAAGTGAGTATGCAAGTGCGACAGCATTGAGAGAAAATCTTAAAGCAGATAATATATCGGAATATATACCCGTAAAAGCGGGATTAATATTATCTTCAAATACTAATTATATATATCCTGATGACATAACAGAAACGTTATTTACAAGGCTTTTAGATATACTTTTTGCGAGTAATTATGATAAAAATGTATTTATAGAAAATGTTATGCAATATCCTGATGTAAGCAAGGAGATTGCTGGCAGATTATATAAGTCGGCTATGGATATGATAACAAGGACAGTACCACAGAGGTCAGAAAGTAAAGATAATTGGGCGTTTTCATTTGGAAGCTTATGTGAACATATAAAGACGAAAGAAGTGCCACTTTCCAGAATAAAAAGAGCACTTGTAAGGATAACATTGGGACTTGATAAAAAACATATGGAAAAATATGCGAATGAACCATATATAAGAGTGCTTGGCTTTGATAAAAAAGGGCAGGAGTATCTTTCATATATAAGAAAAACTGTGGAAGTGCCACTTATAACAAAGACCGCTGACTATAAGGAAATGCTGCTTGATGATATACACGCTGCTAATATTTATAATATGATTGTTGCTGGAAAGTATGGAGTTAAAGAACTGGGGGATTTTGTGAGAGGACCGGTCAGGGTATGATAAAAAGTGTGAGTTAAATTAAGAGGAAACATATACAATTCAACTGTTGAAAAATAGTATGCTGTTGGCACAGGTTATATATTCAGGGAGTGTTAGGTATGTATTTAATATCAGCGTATTTTGATGAAAATACTAATGAAATATTGAAACATCTGCAACAAAAAATTGCCGATAAAACAGGCAATGATTTTATGATAAGGAATAATGTTATGCCTCATCTTACAATCAGCGCAATTGAGGCAAGGAATGTTGATGTGTTAATTCCAGCATTTGAAAAGGTATGCAGGGAAAAGTTACAGCCTTTAGATGAAAAAGGCGTTGTGAATGTAAATAATACGATAAATATAGTATCGGTCGGGCAGCTTTTTCCACGCGTGATATATGCCGCACCTGTGCTGAACGAGTATATGATGAATCTTTCAATATCCATATATAATGAATTTACAACAATTCCAGAAACTAATATAAGCAAATTCTATCAGCCATATTCGTGGATGCCGCATATTACACTTGGCAAATGTCTTGATAAGGAGCAGATGAGACAGGCATTTGCTGTATTACAGGATTTATTTATGCCTATAGATGGTCGGATTACTAAAATAGGATTGTCTACGGTCAATCCATATAGAGAAGTGATGAGTGTAGAACTGTAGCTGTTAAAAGTTATGAAAGTTAAATTGCCATATCTGATAAGAATTGACGATTTTAAATTTAATTACGTCATATAGTGTTTTAATTTAGTCAAATGATTGATAAATGACTAAATTAAAATACAGCAAATGCTGCTAAAGAGGCATTTTCAGAGTATCTTACTAATACGAATCTTGATAGCAGACAGATTTATTTCGTAAATCAGATAGTAGAATATATTGTTAACAATGGAATGTTGAGAGATTTTTCAATTCTTCAGGAATCACAATTTACTGATCAAGGAAGTGTTGTAGATATATTCACAGATTTAACTGTGTGGTTTGGAATTAAAAAGGTTATAGATACCATAAATGATAATGCAGCAGCTTAAATAACATTGAATTATAGACATAATTCAGTAAAATTGCTTAACATTTAGAACAATTCTCACCTTGTCTTACGCAAAAAAAAGGTATATAATGGGGGCAAAAGTAGCGGTAACATAATGATAAACATAATGTGCCGAAATTCATATTTTAAGGAGGAGTCAGTAATCATGGCATTTATTGACACAATTTACGCTAGAGCAAAAGCAGATAAGAAGACTATCGTTTTACCAGAATCTATGGATAAGAGAACATTCGCAGCTGCTGAGAAGATTTTAAAGGAAGGTATCGCTAATCTTATAATCATCGGTACACCAGAAGAAATCGCTGAGAACAGCAAGGGATATGATATTACAGGTGCTACAATCGTAGATCCATTCAATGATCCTAATAAGCAGAAATATATCGACAAGTTCGTTGAATTAAGAGCTAAGAAGGGTGTTACACCTGAGATGGCTAAGGAACAGATGGAGAAGGATTATATGTACTATGCATGCCTTATGTGTAAGTGCGGTGATGCTGATGGTGCAGTTTCAGGTGCCTGCCATTCAACAGGTAACACAATCCGTCCAGCTCTTCAGTTATTAAAGACTAAGCCAGGTATCAGCAGTGTATCAGGTTTCTTCCTTATGGAAGTTCCTAACTGCGAATTAGGCGAGAATGGATTATTCGTATTCGCTGACTGTGCTGTTAACCCAGATCTTGATTCAGAGAAGCTTGCAGAAGTTGCAGCATTATCTGCAGATTCATTTAAGAGTTTTGTTGGCGCAGAACCTAAGGTTGCTATGCTTTCATTCTCTTCATACGGAAGTGCTAAGCACGAGAGAGTAACTATGGTAGCTGATGCAGTTAAGATTGCTAACGAAAAGTACCCAGACATCGCTGTTGATGGTGAACTTCAGTTAGATGCTGCTTTAGTTCCAGAAGTTGCAGCACTTAAGGCTCCTAACAGCAAGGTTGCTGGTAAGGCTAATACATTAGTATTCCCTTCACTTGAAGCTGGTAACATTGGTTACAAGTTAGTTCAGAGACTTGCTAAGGCTGGTGCTTATGGTCCAGTTCTTCAGGGTCTTTCAATGCCAGTCAACGATCTTTCAAGAGGATGCTTCGCAGAAGATATCGTTGGTGTTGTAGCTATGACAGCAGTTCAGGCTCAGGATGCTGCTAAATAATTGTGTACATACATTTTGATGATATGATTGCCACGCGGCAGTCAGGTACATCATTTATAATAATATGAGGGACGAATTATTTGCCCCTCATATTGTTTGTATAACTAACATAGACTGATTATTTAATATGATATTTTTATTTTGAATATAGTATTATTAGTGATTTAATAATGAGAAAGCATAAAATGTTGTTGCTATTATTTTGTATTACGTATGCTATGTGATTTATATTATATTAAATGATTATATAACTTATATTTAATTTTATAGGAGATTAATAAGAATGAATATTTTAGTATTAAACTGCGGAAGCTCATCACTTAAGTATCAGTTAATCAATATGGAAGATGAAAGCGTTATCGCAAAGGGTCTTGTAGAAAGAGGTGTTGTTCAGATTGTTACACCTGGTACTTTGATGGACTTTAAGTTAAATGAGAAGGTTAATAACTTTATTGGTGCGTTGGGTGTTTTTGATTTTTCTTATACATTGGCTTATGCTGATTTATCAACAGGTGAATTCTATTGTTTAAATCTAGAGAAAAAGGAACATCTTTTACGTAATAAGATTGAATCGTTAGGTATTAAAGAAATAGTTGTGGAAGATGATTCTATTTCTATTGATGGCGTGATGATGTCTTCTTTTAAAGATGAAACGATAAAAGATAACTATAAGAAAATATTTGAGAATATTAATGATTTAAAACAAATCAAGATCTGTGCAAACCTATTGAATTATCTTCTTGATACACAAAAAAGAGAACTGGAATATATTCAGACGATTGTAGAAGTGAAACAGGAAGATTATGTTTATATGGAAAGTGCCACTAAAAAAGCACTAGAACTCACTAAGAATGCGAATAATGAAAAATATGGCACATTATTATGGTTATTAGATCATACACATAGTGCAATGGGTGGTCGTTTATTAAAACAATGGATTGATCAGCCTCTTATTTCTAAAGAGAAGATTGAAGAAAGACTCGATCTTGTTGAAGTGTTTATGGATAACTTCTTAGAAAGAGAAACGATCATTGATATGATCAATGATATTTATGATATTGAGAAGCTGGCTTCTCGAGTGGCTTTTGGAAATGTGAATGCGAGAGATTTAAAGTGGATTTGTTCTTCGCTGAAAGTGATTCCAGAATTAAAGTATCAGTTATTAAGTCTTGATCATCCACAATTAAATAATCTTGCTATGCAGTTAGTTGATTTATCACCTATTATCCAGACAATTGATGAAGCGATTGTCGATGATCCACCTCTAGTAATCAAAGAGGGAAATATCATCAAGGATGGTTACAATAAAGAATTAGATGAATTGCGTGATATTCGTAAGAATGGTAAAAAATGGCTGATGGCCTTTGAGGAAAAAGAAAAAGAACGTACAGGAATCAAAGGGTTAAAGGTGGGTTATAACCGTGTATTTGGTTATTATATCGAAGTGACTAAAAGCTATTTACCTTTGGTTAAGGATGAATTCAACTATACAAGAAAACAGAGCTTATCAAATGCAGAAAGATTTATCACGCCTGAACTAAAAGATATGGAGAATAAGATTCTATCTGCACAGGATCGTATTGTTGCTTTAGAATATGAAATATTCACACAGGTAAGACAATATATTAAAGGTTTTGTTCATGAGATACAGGATGTTGCCAAGGTTGTTGCTAAGGTGGATGTTTTCACATCTTTTGCACTTGTATCAGGTCGTAATGATTATGTACGTCCGGTTTTCAATGATGAGCATATTATCCATATTGAAGCAGGAAGACATCCTGTTGTGGAGGAAGTTATTTCAAAAGAGAATTATGTTAAGAATGATGTGTCTTTAGGTGAAGATGCAAAAATCATGTTGATTACTGGTCCGAATATGGGTGGTAAATCTACCTATATGCGTCAGATGGCTTTGACGATGATCATGGCACAGATTGGATGTTTTGTGCCGGCAAGAAGTGCCGTTCTTCCTGTTTTTGATGCAAT
>ENA-ORPK01000433-ORPK01000433.1-human-gut-metagenome-genome-assembly--contig:-NODE-433-length-39363-cov-4.434746_pt1 | contig 39363 bp, 32 predicted proteins | sample MGYA00242139_ERZ509068 | MGnify/ENA primary metagenome ERZ509068 (study PRJEB26280, sample SAMEA2338687) | human gut metagenome | biome: human gut; feature: human-associated habitat; material: faeces...
CAAGGGAAAGAGGATTGAATAATAGGAAAAGAGATGGAAAAAATAGAGTATATATCATAAAATTTAAAAGGAAACAGGCGAAAATGGACATTAGATGCAGAAAAACAACGTGCGAATTTAATAATAATCACATATGTATGGCAAAAGAAATCTTAATTGGGGAGAACATTTGTTGCTCGTCATATAAACTTGCAGAGGAACTTTCGGGAACGCCAAACAACAAACAAGGCAAGGAAAACAGCCAAAAAGTTGGGGATAACACGAAAAATCTTTCCGACAAGGAGGTTTCGAAACTCAAAAAGGACGACTATTCAAAAAAAATGTTTAAAAAGGAGCAAAAAAACGCACCTTTCAGAAATCGAAAAACAATTAATATCGACTGCAAAGCGAATTGCTTGTTCAATAATAACGGAGTTTGCCGCGCTAACGGAATAACTGTTAATGACACACAAACCGAAAAGCCAGTTTGCATGGGGTATCTAAAAAAATAGGGTATGCGTTATTTAAAAGAGAACCGCAGAGTGCTTTAGAGTAAACTTTGTTAAAAACACAAGACCTGCTCACCTTCAAATTTAAAAAGTTTTTATAAGAAAAATACTTTATGTTCAAAGCAAAAAAGGTTGCTTCAAGAAAGAATATATGCGAAAAATTGGAGCGGGGAGAGAAAAAAAGAAAGGTTTAATTTATTCGTAAAAGACACATTTTGCGAATAGTTAGCGACCTTTTTGCGCCATTTTTCGGCTTTTTTATTTTCTTGCATCTTTTTTCATTTTATATTTCCTTATGCATAATTTGTTTCTCAAACAAAATTAATGCATAATACTATGCGAAAAAAAATAAGCGAAAAACTTGTTTCGCTTATTTTAATGAATACTTGTTCATATTCTTTTGTTTTGTTTTGTTTTGTTTTGTTTTGTTTTGTTTTGTTTTGTTTTGCGTTCCCAGATGTTTAACAATGATTATTTTTTGTTTATAAGGTTTTCAATTATTTGAACTGTTTTTTCTGGATTGTCGTTTTGAATTATCAAATTATAATTTGGTCTGTGGGCTCTTTCAAATTCGAAACGTTCCATTCTCTTTTCAATTTCTTCTTTTTTCTCTCCGCGGTTTGTTAAACGGCTTATTAATTCATTTTTAGGAACATCAAGGAAAATTGAAATAACTTTAACTTTGTTTGCAAGGCGCGCAGCCATGTTTTTTTGCCCTAAAACGCCAATATCTTTAATGTAATCGTTTTCGGAAGAAATAACATTATTAATTGTTTCGGAAAGAAGCCCGTAATAGTTTCCGTGAATTTCTTCGTGTTCGAAAAGTTCGTTAGCTTTAATTTTTTCTTCAAATTCTTCTTTTGAAAGATGGATATATGCGTGTGTTTGTTCGTCGCGTTGTTCTTTTGCGCGAGATGTGCAAGATTGAAGATATTTTAAATTAGGGTTTCTTTCAAGCAAAAGATTTATAATTGTGTTTTTGCCCGAACCCGAGCATCCTGAAAGTAAAATAAGCATAATAAAACTCCTTTATCTAAGATAAATTTTATCTTTTTTAAAGGAGTTTGTCAACTAAAAGGCTTACCAGCGTGATATAATTTCTTTAAGACTTTCGCCGTATGTTATTGCGTCGATATCTTGCGAAACAACAAGGTTAATTTCCTTAATAATAACGCCGTCTTTGCTTATTTTAAGCGTTCCAACAACATTATTTGAAGCAAGAGGCGCTTTAATTTTGTCGTTTAATTCAACGCTCATTTCGTAATTCGATTCCTCGCCTTTTCTTGAAACAACGAAGAAGTTTTCCGACGCGTAAACAGGCGCTTCTTTCGTTTTACTTTTTAAAATTTCGGCATTAGTAAGTGGGTTTTCGGTTGAAACAAGTTGTTTATTTTCAAAGTTTGCGAACCCAAAATTAAGCAATTTTGAGGTTTCATTAAAGCGTTCGTTTGTTGATTTAGCACCAAGAACAACGCCTATAAGACGCATGTTTCCGCGCTTTGCTGTTGCGCTAAGGCAATAGCCGGCTTCATCGGTTGACCCCGTTTTCCCGCCATCGCAGCCTTTGAAATATCTTATAAGTTTGTTTGTGTTAACAACATCGGTTTCGCGGCCAGATGGATGAACAAGTTTATCCATCCATATTGTGCTGTAATCGAAATATTTTTTGTGGGACATAACAATTTTAGTTAGTTTTGCAACATCGCGCGCTGTTGAATGTTGTCCAGGCTCTGGAAGCCCGCTTGCGTTTGCATAAACCGTGTTTGTTAGGCCAAGTTCTTTTGCTCTTTGGTTCATTTTCTTAACAAAAGCTTCTTCTGTTCCAGAAATTTTTTCTGCAAGCGCAACGCTTGCGTCGTTTGCCGATGCAACAATAACGCTTTTAAGCATTTCATCGATTGTATAGTCAACATATGGATCGATGAAAACTTGGCTTCCGCCCATTCCAGATGCGTTTTCCGTTGTTGTTAATTTTTCGTCAAGGCTAAGACGCCCAGCGTCAATTTCTTCAAAAGTTAAAAGCGTTGTCATAAGTTTAACAATGCTTGCAACTTGAACTTTTTCGTCGGCATTTTGCTCGAAAAGAACATCGCCAGAATCGAAATCAATTAAAATTGCCGATTTTCCTTTAACCGAAAGTTCAGGTACTTCTGCGGCAACACTTTCAATTCTAACACAAGATAATGCGCATACTATGCACATAATACCGCAACATATTCCGATAATTAATTTTTTCATCTCAAACTGACTCCTTTTTAAATCTGGAATTAGTTTGAGAATATGTTAAAAAATTATTCCTATAAAACTAAAATGATTCGACTTGAAAAGAGATATAGCAAAAGTGTTTCAAGTCCGTTTATAACAAGAAGAGCAATATAACAAATTAAGAGTTTATCCCAAATTTTGCACGAAGTTCCGTATTTTTTCTTTGCAACTGCCCTCTTGCAAGAAAACGAACAAAACAACGCAAGCGCCAAAAGAGAAAGAATTTGACACGGAATAATGATAAGAAGACAGGTTAATATTCCTCCAAGCCCATTCACAATAATAATTAGAGAACAGTTAAGAGAGATTAGATATGCGCGATATGTTATAAGAATAAACCCAGCGGGAAGAAGAAACACGCTGAATGATGTTACAAAAATTATTAGCGTGCAAATTGTTGTTGAAAAAAGACGCGAAAGAAACAGATCGCGCGTTCCAAGTTCTCCGGAAAGATATTGGGAAAGCGAAAAATCGTTAAAGCAAACAAGGCTTTCGCCGCTATTATAACGAATTGCCGTGAAAATTCCTGTTAAAAAACCAATCAGCGCAAAAATAATAAGAAAAAAAGTTGTTTTCTTATGTTGACTAATTGTGTCGATAAGTTTGTATTTAATTCCGCCCCATTTCCTCGACGGCGAAAAGTTTTTCATGCTTTAATATATTCATGTTTTCGACACAAAATGACAACTTATGCCGCTGCAATCATCCAATCAATATACACGCCATAGCCTTTTGTTGGATCGGAAACAAAAACATGGGTAACTGCGCCAATAAGTTTGCCGTTTTGCATGATTGGACTTCCGCTCATGCCTTGAATAACGCCGCCTGTTAAATCGAGAAGACGCTTATCAACAACGCGGAAAACAAAACTTTTGTCGCTTTGAGAAGGCTGATAGTTTGCCTTAATTATTTCAATGTCATATTCCTCGCTGACGCCCGAAACATTGCTAACAATTTTTGCTTTTCCGGGTTTAACCGTAAGCCTGCTTGCAACATCGGCAGTTTTGTTTGCATCAACAAGTTTAGATTTGTCGGTTAATGTTCCAAAAACACCAAATTGGCAGTTCTTTTCAATTGTCCCTTTTTGGTTTCTTCCTTGCATGAAAATGCCTTTAATTTCGCCCGGAGTTCCTTTTTCGCCTTTGCTAAGCCCAACAACGCTGCATGGAAAAACCTTTCCGCTTTTTGCAGGAACAGTTGCGCCGGTTTCATAGTCGGTTATTGGGTGTCCAAGAGCACCAAATTTAAGCGTTTCGCAGTCAACAAATGTTAATGTTCCAACTCCTGCCGCATCATTTCTAACCCAAAGCCCAATTTTATATTTTCCGCTTTCCTTATCAAGCGCTGGCGTTAATCCAAGCGTAAGAATTTCGCCTTTTCTAAGAACTTCCAAAGTTAGTTCCTCGCCGTTATATCCCGAATTTTCAAGAATTTTTTGAAGTTCCTCAAAGTTTGTAACTTTTGTGTTATTAATGGTTAAAATTATGTCGCCAACTTTAAGTTTGGAGTTCTCAAATGGGTTCGCATAGCCGTTTTCTGTTGAAATATTGTTGTTTCCAAGAACAATAAGCCCGTCAACATCAATTGAAAGCCCAACGGGAATTCCGCCAAGATAAACCTTTTTTGTTTCAACGATGTTTGCGTCGATTGTTTTAATTGGAATAAAGCCGAAAAGTTTGAAAACAAGCGTTTTAATGCTGAATTTTTCGCCACCAACATTAACGGTTTTTTCGTCCAAATTTGCTGTGACGCCCTTGCCAAATGGCTTTTTAATGTTAACATTTTCGATGTCCTCATATGTCATTGGAAGGCTTTGAGGAAGATTATGTAAGTCGATAAGTTGAACGCTGAGGCATAAAATTAAGAGTGAAATTGAAATCACTCCAATAAAAACAATTAAACTTAATCTTTTTTTCATTCTTCCCCCGCGCATAATGCATAATTCTTTTTTAGTTTGCGCGGGAAAAGAAATGTTATTCCAAAAAAAGCCTTAATAATAAGGCTTAAATTTTATTTTTAATTTCTTTGTTTAAGGCAAGCATTTCGCGCGTGAGTTCAAGTTTTTTATCGTCCACGCTTCCATATGTTAAAAGCGCAATTTGGAAGGCAATTTCTTCATTTGAAAGCATTTTAATTGAGGTTTGAGTTCTTTCGCCGTCGTTTGCTTTTGAAACAAAGAAGAAACAGTCGCCCATTGATGCAACTTGTGGCAAATGGGAAATGCAAAGAACTTGATAGGTCTTCGAAAGTTTTGCAATTTTTTCTGCAACTTGCGCGGCAACTTTTCCGCTAATTCCAGAATCAATTTCGTCAAAAATTAATGTTGCAGGTCCGTTAATGTCCGCAATTATGTTCTTAAACGCAAGCATAAAGCGGTTCATTTCGCCGCCAGAAATTGTTTTTGCAAGCGGTTTAAGTTCTTCTCCAAGGTTTGCGCTGAACAAAAATTCAACATCTTCCATGCAGTTTAATGAGAAGGTTTCAACTTCCTCAATTGAGCGAACAAGAGGGGAAAAGTTAACTTTAAATTGCGCTTTTAAAATTCCAATTTCGGCAAGCGCGGTTGTAAGTTTTTGTTCAATTTCCAAAGCATGAGCGCGGCGGATTTTCCCAAGTTCATTAAATTTTTCGGCCGCAACTTCAAGAAGTTTTTTCTTCTCATTTTCAAGCGAGTTTAAAATGTCTTTCGAGTTTTTAAGCATTTCAAGTTCTTCGCTTGCTTCGCTTAAATATTTCAAAACATTTTCCAAACTTCCGCCATATTTGCGTTTAAGAGAATCGAGGACGTCGCGTCGTTCAATCATTTGATTAAGTTCGTTTTCGTTGAAATCATAGTCGTTTGAAAGCGAATAAATTTCTTCGCCAAGTTCGTCGATGTTGATTATTGATTCGTCAAGTTTTTGGGAAAGAATTTCAATTTTATCGTCATATCTTTCAACGCTTCGAAGATTATTTAGGCTTTGTTTAAGAGTTGAAATTGCCCCGTTTTCATTTTCAAGAAGTTCGAAAGCCGAGGAAATTGCTTCCATAATTTTTTCGGAGTTTGAAAGTTTTTTAAGTTTCTCTTCCAAAATTTCGTCTTCATTTTCCTGCAAATTTGCGTTTTCAATTTCATTTGTTTGGAATGAAAGAAGGTCAATTTGGCGCTCGCGACTTGCTTCGTCGCCCCCAAGTTTTTTAATTTTTAGATTGAGTTCATTAAGCTTTTGGATTAAACCCTGAATTTCCTCTTTAACTTGAATCTCGTCTTTTGGTTTATATAAATCTAAAATTTCAAGGTGGTTTTTTTGTTTTAAAAGCGCAATGCTTTCGTTTTGTCCATAGGAATCAACAAGGGCTTCGCCAATTTGTTTAAGCATTGAAATTGCAACAATTTCGCCGTTGATTCTTGCTTCGCCTTTCCCGGTTTGACTATATGTTCTTGAAAGCAAAACTTCGTCCGCTTCGTCAAGTCCAAAGCCGCTTAAAATTGATTTAACATTATTTGAAACATCAACAAAAAGCGCAGAAACAGCCATTGTTTCTTCGCTCGCTCGAATTAATGTTTTGTCGGCTTTGCTTCCAAGCGCGAAATTAAGAGAGTCGATAATTATGCTTTTTCCTGCGCCCGTTTCGCCAAGAATAACATTAAAACCGCTTTGAAAATTTATTTCAAGCGACTTAATTAACGCAACATTTTTAATGTTAAGTTTTTCAAGCATTTCCTTTTGTCCTTTGTTAATTTGTTTGAAAGAGAATTTTAAATGTAGTTATCTGGAAGGTCGTTTTCAAAAAGAACAACATCTCCCTTTTGAGTCTTTTCTTTAAGCATAATTCTTGCTTCAATAAGCGTTTGCGCAAAGAAAATGTTTTCCTCGTTAAAACCTTCCAAAAGAAGCCCCTCTTTAATTGCTTCTTTGTTTGTTTTGTTAACAACAATAACATAATTTGCATGCTTTGCAAGGTTTTTTCCAAAATTTATGTTTTCTTCCTTTTCCTTAGAGCCAAGTTCAACAAGTCCAGGTGTTATAACAAATTTATTGCCTGTTTTGAATAAGTCTAAAACATTAAGTGCGCAAAGAGAACCTTCAACATTTGAGTTATAGGCATCGTCTAAAATTGTAATTCCGTTTTCCTTTTTAAGTTCAAGACGATGGTTAATTGGTTGTAATTTCGAAATTCCAACTTTAATTTGTTCAAGCGAAAGCCCAAGATTATAGGCAAGAGCCGCGCTCATTAAAATGTTTTCAAGGTTATGTTCGCCAAGAAGTTTTGTTTTGCATTCAACCTCGTTTCCATCGATAACAAGAACAAAGGAAATTCCGTTGCTTGAAATTTTAACGTTTTTTGCAAAGGCAAATGCGCCAGAATTTTCGGTTGTTGAAGTATAGAATTTTTTGACTTCGCATTGCTCATAAAGTTCCATACATTTTTCGTTGTTTCCGTTAAAAATTGCAAGTCCATCTTCTTTTGGAAGCGATTTAATTAACTCATTTTTTGTTTTAGCAATGTTTTCAAGTGTTTCAAAGGTTGCAAGATGTTGGCTTCCAACCGAAGTTAAAACACCATATTGTGGGTTAACAATGTCGCAAAGATATTTGATGTCGCCAACTTGCTTTGCGCCCATTTCAACAATCAAAACATCGTGATTTGGTTTTAAATAATCCAAAACAACGCGAGTGATTCCCATTGGTGTGTTAAAACTGTGTGGTGTTATGCAAACACTGTAATTTTGAGAAAGAAGTGTGTTAAGAATGTATTTTGTGCTTGTTTTTCCGTAACTTCCAGTTATTCCAATTTTAATTAAATTTGGATATTTTTTAAGTTTACGTTTCGTCCAATGAATGTATTTCAAACAATTTAGGTTTTCGAATGGAACTAAAATTCCGTGGGCAATTGGAACAGTTATTGGAAGCAAAAGCGGAGTTAAAGCGATGCTTGAAAAACGAACATATGGAATGAACTCTGTTGTAACATAGATAAGTCCAAATGTAATTCCTGCCATCAAAAGCCCAAGAACAATGCAAAGACGCGTCATACGATGCGTTTGAACAAGCGGCGTTTTTTGAGGAACATGATACATGTTAACGATGAAAACAATTGTGAATGTGAAATAGAAAATTAAGCCAAGATAGGCAAAATAACTTTGGCTGCTGATGTATGAATCGAAAAGCGCAACCGTAACAAGCATGCATGCAAGGCTCATAAACGAAAGCATTGCAATTCGCCCAACATATTTTGCGTGCGTATCTTTAAGCCAAACTTTATAGCCCTGGATTTTATAGCCCGAAAGTTGCAAAACATGCAAAAATTTATATCCGCAGAAACAAAGCATAACTCCGTTTATAACCGAAAGCGCAATTGCAACATATAAATTTGGGTTTGATGGATCGAAAAATGGCATATACTTTCCTTTTAAATATCTACATTATATAACAAAAACAGAAAAAACAAAAGCAATTAACTTGTGAATTTTAAAAAAGCATAAATGATTGGAACAACTTTTGCTGCATTTTGAATGTAGGCGAAATGTCCGGCGTCTTTAATTAAATATAACTGGCTGCTATGGATAAGTTTGTTAAGTTTTTTTGCCATATATGGTGGCGTTTCCTTGTCCTTTTCACCAAAAATAATAAGCGTTTTCGCCTTTATTTTAGGGCAACATAGCGATAAATCCTCGTTTATAATTTTACTGAAAGTTTGTTTCATAACAGGAGAAAGAATTTTATAGTCGCTCGACCCAAATTTTTCTGCTTTCTTGCTTCCAATTTTCTTTAAAAATTTATATCTTGAAATTTTAAGTTTCGTTTTAAGCGAAAATTTTGGCTTAATTCCTGCGCTTGAAAGAAGAATCAGCCTTTTCGATTCAAATTTGCCTTCAGCCAAGCCCTTAATTGCAACTCGCCCGCCAAAAGAATGGGCAAAAATAGCTGAAACAGGCTTTATTTCGGGTTTTTCAATGTTTTCATAAAGCGAAAAGTCCTGTCTTTCCTTGTCGCTTTGCAGTAAGTTTTGTGCTTCAAATATAACTTTTGCAGTTAATTCAATATAATCGTTTAATTCCCAAGGTTGCAAGGGTTCTTGACTTTTTCCAAAAGGTGGAAAATCAACTAATAAGCAAGAATGATTTTCTTGAACGGAAAACGCAAGGCTTTTCATAAGGTCTAAGTTTGCACCCCAGCCATGAAGAAAAACAAAAAGCTCTTCGCCGCTTCCAATTATTTCATAATAAATTTTTGTTTCTTTAAACAAAGTTTCCATTAAAATTTTAGTATGAAAAAAAGCACAAAACTGTGCCTTTTATGTTTTTAAAATATGAAAATTATAATACTATGCAAACAATATATAGTGCTATGCAAATTGCATACTACTCAATATTAAGTGCTTTTCTAACTTTTTGCTCAATTTCTGCTTCGGCCTCTGGATTGTTTGCAAGGAACGATTTTGCGCTTTCGCGGCCTTGACCAATTTTGTTTCCATCGTAGGAATACCAAGCGCCTGTTTTTTGAACAATGTCATTTGCAACTGCAAGGTCAAGAAGGTCGCCTTCTTTTGAAATTCCCTTTCCAAAAACAATTTCAAATTCTGCTGTTTTGAAAGGAGGTGCAAGTTTGTTTTTAACAACCTTAACTCTTGTTTTGCTTGCGATAACTTGGTTTGAAGAATCTTTAAGAGATTCAATTTTTCTAACATCAAGACGAATGCTTGCATAGAATTTAAGCGCTTTTCCGCCTGTTGTTGTTTCTGGTGTTGCGCCAAAGCCCATTGTGTTAAGTTTTTCACGAAGTTGGTTAATAAAGATTATGCAAGTGTTGCTTTTGCTTGTTATAGCGGTGATTTTTCTAAGCGCTTGGCTCATAAGTCTTGCTTGAAGACCCATGTGGGAATCGCCCATTTCGCCGTTAATTTCGGCTTTTGGGGTTAAGGCTGCAACAGAGTCGATAACAACAATGTCAACTGCTCCGCTTTTAACAAGTGCTTCGCAAATTTCAAGGGCTTGTTCCCCGTTGTCTGGTTGAGAAACATAAAGTTCGGAAATGTTAACGCCAAGTTTTTCGGCATAACTTGGGTCGAGAGCGTGTTCAGCGTCGATGAACGCTGCTGTTCCGCCTTGTTTTTGGCATTCTGCCAAGATATGAAGCGAAACTGTTGTTTTTCCCGAAGATTCTGGGCCATAAATTTCAATTATTCTTCCTTTTGGAACACCGCCAATTCCAAGAGCAATGTCGAGGGAAAGGCAACCTGTTGGAATGACATCAACTTTTTGAATTGGAGCATCGCCAAGCTTCATGATTGCCCCTTTTCCAAATTGTTTTTCAATTTGGCTTATCGCCAAGTCTAAGTTAGTTTTGTTATCTGCCATATTTTTATCTCCTAAATTTATCTTTTTGTTATGTTAATATTATAACTCATTTTGCTAAAAATCGAAATCATTTTTGCGTAATTTTTTAATTAAATAGAAAAGCGCGGCGTTTGCGGCTGTTTCAATAACTTCCTCGCGTGTTCCGCTGAATTTGTTCTTGTAAACATCAATTCTGTTGCGGTTTCCAATTGCAATGTAAACAAGGCCAGCTGTTTCGCTTTGTTGAACGCTTGTTGCATAGCCTGTCGTTGCAATTGCGATGCTTGCAGAAGATGTTTCCAAAAGCCCCTTTGCCATGTCGTAGGTTGTTTGAACGCTAACGCTTGTTTGTTGGTCGAGAGTTTGTTTTGAAACTCCAAGCCTGTTCATTTTTGCCTCGTTTGCATAGGTTACAAGCCCTTCAACAACAACGCTGCTTGCGCCCAGATTCTTTTTTATAAGGTTTGAAACAATTTGCCCGCCTGTTATGCTTTCGGCAGTTGCAAGCGTTAATTTGCGCATTTTAAGAAGCTCGAAAACGGCTTCTTCAAGAGAAATGTCGGTTTCGGCATAGATATATTGGCTAAGTTTTTCAAAGATAAGTCTTGTCCAATCGAAAAATGCAAAATTATTTTCTGGCGCGCTAAGTTTAATTGTTGTTAGCAAATTTTCGCCTTCAATTTCATATTCAACGCCGTTTGAGTTTTCAATTAAAGAAGAAAGAAGCGATTTAACATCGTTCTTTGAAACACCAAAACATTTGAAAATCCCTTCTTTCATGTTTGCTTAATTTTCCTTGTTTTCTTCTGGTTGTTCTTTTTTATCTTTTAAAACTGCTTTGTTTTTAATAAGGTAGTTCATTCCCGAAACAATTGTTAAAAGAGTTGCAAGTCCAAGTAAAACCCAGTTTATAATCTCAAAGGCAAAAAGCCCTGTTCCTGTTAAAACTCCGCTTGAATAGAAAAACGAAAGCAAGAAAAGCGCTGGAAGCGAAATGTCTTGAACAATTGTTTTAATTTTTCCATACCAGTCGGCTGCCATAACGAAATTTTTTGTTGCAGCAACTTGACGGAATGCGCTTATAATAAGTTCGCGTCCTAAAATTATGCAAGCGGCAAGAACGCCATATGGCGCTGGAACTGTTCCATCGCAAACAACAAGAAGAAGCGCTGCCATGGTTAAAAGTTTGTCGGCAATTGGGTCGAGAAATTTTCCAAGATTTGTAACTAAGTTGCGTTTTCTTGCAATTTGACCGTCAAGCATATCGGTTAATGCGGCAATGATGAAAATTCCAAGCGCAACAATTTTTCCCCAAGAGCCTGGAATAAACGATGCAAGATAGAAAAAAATCATAAATGGAATTAAAATTATCCTAACAAGAGTAATTCGATTTGGTAAATTCATTTAACACCTCAATTTAATTTACAAATTTAATATATCACTATGTTACCTTTTTTCAAAGTGATTTTTACAACTCTATTCTTGCGCAAGTTCCGCAATGAAATAGTAGTTTTCAAAAGATATGTATTTAACATGATAAAACTTGCCAATTTCAACATTTTGCGTGCATGGAATTTTAACGCAAAAGTCAACATTTGGGCTCATTCTTTCGCTTCGCGCTTCAAAATAGCCTGTTTGTTCGTCGAAAGAATCAACAACAACCTCTTCAATTTTTCCAATTTGTTCAAGATTTTTTTGATATGCAATTTGGTCTTGAATTTTTTGAACTTTTTTAAGGCGTCTTTTTTTAATAAACTCTGGAACTTGGCGCTTCATATAGAACGCTTTTGTGTTTTCCTCGCGGGAATAGGAAAAAAAGCCAACATTATCAAGTTGCGCTTCTTTAAGGAATTCGCAAAGTTTGTTAAATTGTTTTCGTGTTTCCCCTGGAAACCCAACGATGAAGGTTGAACGAATTGAAATGCTATTTGGAAGGTCTTTAATTTCTTTAATTAAGTTTCGAATTTCATCTTCGCGGCTTCGTCGGTTCATTTCTTTAAGAATTTTATCGTCGATGTGTTGAAGAGGAATGTCAACATATTTACAAATTTTTGGGGACGAAGAAATAAGTTCAAGAAGTTCTTTTGAGACAAGTTCTGGATATAAATAGTGAAGTCTAATCCACTTTAAATCCTTAATTTTAACAAGTTCTTTCAAAAGTTCAACAAGTTTTGGCTCGCCATAAAGGTCGGTTCCATATCTTGTTACATCTTGTGCAACAACAATAAGTTCCTTTGCACCGCATGAAACAAGTTGTTTGGCGCGAGCAACAACATCTTCAATTGGGCTTGAAATATATCGCCCGCGAATTCTTGGGATTGTGCAATATGCGCATGCGTTGTTGCAGCCGTCGGCAATTTTAAGATAGGCATAGTGCTTTGGTGCAATTAAATATTGCTTTTTTTCGTAGGAATATTTAACTGTTTCGCCGTATAAACTTGCAATTATTTCAACAATTTTGTTGTTGTCTTTAACTTCAACAAATTTGTCAACTTCTGGCAAATATTTCTCAAGTTCGTCCTTAAATCTTTGGCATAAACAACCTGTTACAATAATTTTTTCAATTTGCCCTGCTTTTTTAAGCGCAGCCATTTCCAAAATGTTTTCAATTGATTCCTTTCTTGCTGGCAAAATGAACGCGCAAGTGTTAATTATAACAATTTGTGCGCGTTGCGAATTTGCAAAGGTGAAACCAAAAGAAGAAAGATTGTGCATCATTTCTTCAAGGTCAACTCTATTCTTATCGCATCCCAAACTTATGAATGCAATTTTCTTTTGTTTTAAATCCATGCTATTCAACATCTCCAAAAAGTGCTTTGTATTCGTCCATTGTCATAAACACTGGGCGTTGTTTTGAGCCTTCTGCTGGGCCAACATAGCCCTTTTGCTCCATTTCATCAACAAGGTTTGCCGCGCGCGAGAAACCAATTCTAAACCTTCTTTGAAGCATTGTTATTGATGCTTGGCCGTTTTCAATGAAAAGTTTAAGCGCATATGGCAAAAGTTCGTCGCTTTGTTCTGGATTTGAGGCAAATGGATTTCCGCCATATCCTTTTGGCGCAGAAACAACATTATTTGCTTCTTCCATATCAAATTCATAGTTGTTGTGTTCCTTAACAAAATTAACAACATTTTCAACTTCTTTTCCGTCGATATAGCAGCCTTGAATTCTTGTTGGCTCTGCCTTATCTTGTGGTGCATAAAGCATATCGCCTTTTCCAAGAAGCTTTTCCGCTCCTGCAGAATCCAAAATTTTTTTTGAATCAACAAAACTTGTAACCGCAAAGGCAATTCTTGATGGGAAGTTTGCCTTGATTGTTCCAGTGATAACGTTAACAGAAGGACGTTGCGTTGCAAGAATAAGGTGAATTCCCGCCGCTCTTGATTTTTGTGCAAGTCGAGTTATCTTTTCCTCAATATCTTTTTTAGCAAGCATCATAAGGTCGGCAAGCTCATCAATAATAATAACGATAAGAGGCATCTTTTCTTTTTCGCCCGAAAGAACTGCTTGTGTTGAGTTATATTCTGCAAGGTTTCTTGCCTTTGCTTCTTGGAACAATCCAAAACGACGCTCCATTTCGTTAACAGCCCACGTTAAGGAGTTAACTGCCTTGTCGGTTTCGGTTATAACATTTGGAAGCATAAGATGTGGAAGCCCGTTATACATCGAGAATTCAACGCGTTTTGGGTCAATTAAAATAAGTTTCAAATCGTCTGGCGAAGACTTGAAAATCATTGAAATAATGATTGCGTTCAAGCAAACGCTCTTACCTGAACCCGTTGCACCGGCCACAAGAAGATGTGGCATTTTTTCAAGGTTGCAAACGCGAATTTCGCCGCTAATTTCTTTTCCAAGAGCAAATGTCAAAGGATTTTGCGCATTTTGGAAAGTTGGGCTTGAAAGGATTTCTTTAATTCCAATTGTTGAAATTTTATCGTTTGGAACTTCAATCCCAACTGCACTTCTGCCCGGAATTGGGGCTTCAATCCTAATTTCTCCGTTTGAAGCAAGGTTAAGAGCAATGTCGTCTTGATGGGCAAGGATTTTCTTAACAGGAACACCAACAGGCATTTCAAGTTCATATCTCGTTACAGATGGGCCAACAACAATTCGAATAACCTTTGCATTTATATTAAAGGTTTCAAGAGTGTTTTCCAATATAACAGCTTTCTTTTGAACGCTTTCTTGAATTTCTGTGTCGTCGTTTTTAACATCAAAAAGAAGGTCGCAAGTTGGCGCAACATATTTTTGGTGTTGTCTTGGTTTTGGTTTCTCTTCTTGTTTGTATGTTGGTTGAGGAGCAATTGGTTTTGCGGCTGGTTTAAGGTTTTCCGCGCTAATGTTAATGTTTGGTTCGTCTTTCATAATTTTTTCAATTATGTCGCCTGCAACTGCCTTACTTTCTGGCGAGTTAAAGCTGCTTTCATCGTCGAAATCAACAAAGTTTGTTGAAGAATTATCTTCGGTTGCTGGTTGTGGATTTTCATTCAAATCTTCTTTACTTTCAAAGTTTTGAGAACTTCCAAGGGTTGGATTTGCTTGGAAAGCAGAAAATGAATTTTCTTCCTTAATTGAATTGAATGTTTCGTTAATTTCTCTTGTTGATGGGCTTTGTTTTGGCTCATTATCATGAGAAAAAATTGTCATTTCGCTAAGCGAAGGCGGCGTAAGCAAATAATCTCTTCTTGAAAGTTCATGCTTTTCAAACTTTTCGCGAAGAGTTGGTTCTTTTTTAACAGGTTGGGAACTTGCAATAACTGTTCCGTTTTTCATAAGCCCAAGCTTTTGCTTTGCACTGTCCGATTTTGAAAGTTCTTTTTCTTCCTCAATCTTTGCGTTAAGTGTTATTTTTGGCTTTTCTTCGTTATTTTTTCTTCGTGCAATTGCCCTATCAATTTTCGAAAGAGTTTTTGCGTGAATTTCCTCGTCGGATGCGGAAAAAAGTTCTCCGTCGCGCCCAACAAGGTTTCCGTCTTTGTCTAAAATCCAATCGCTTGTTTTCTTTTCTTCTTTCTTCAAAGCCTTTTCTGCTTTTGCCTCATCTTTAAGCTGTTGTTTTTGTTTTTGAAGTTTAATTGGCGCGTTTTCTCTTGCTTTCTTGCGGACATAAAGCAAATAATCGGCAATTAAGCACGAAAAAACAATAAGCAAAATTGAATATATTGCGTAAACGCCCGCGTTGCCAAGAAGATATCTTATTGGTGCAATAAAAACGCCAACAATAATTCCGCCAGGCGTTAGTTGTTTGAGATAGTTATATCCAAGAAAATCGAAAAAACCGCCCTCAAACGAGCCAACAATAATGTTTTGAATAATTGCCAAAAGCGAAACAAGCGCAAAAGAAATGTAAATGGCATAGCGTGCGCCAAGAACATATTTTTTCTTGTTAATAAGCATAAGTCCAACAATGAAAAGAACGATGAAAAGTGGATAGGAAAAAAGCCCAAAAGTTCCAAGCAAAAAGCGTTTCAAAGGCTTGATAAGACCTGTGAACAAAACCAAAAATGCAAATGAACATAAAACAAGAAGGCAAATTCCCGTTATAAGCAATATTTTTTTCTTTTTCTCATAGGACAAGTTTTTCATACCTTTTGATTATAACACATTATATAGAAAGATAAAATAGAAAAATTGAATTTTTTAGAATTTTTTTGAATATACTGCGTAAAGGTGCGCATACTAAAAGCGTAAAGAAAAGTTTCCATTTTTTCTTTTTGGAAAAACTCTCTTTACCTAGCAAAAACGCCAAGGAAAATCACACTAACCTTGGCGTTTCTTGTTATTAAATTATATTTTTTGCTTTGCGCAACTTAAAAGTTCTTAAAGATTTTCACTACGCTGTTGCATTTTGGTCTGTCAAAACAACTCTAAAATGATAGTTTGTGTCAACTGTTGTGCTTTGCGATGTTACAGTAAGCGTGAAAGTTATTGTAACTTTTTCTTTAGGCGCAAGAGTTTTTGAAGCTATTGAAATTGCTCTGCCCAAGTTTGGAGTTGTTGCAGAAAGGTCGGTTGTTTTTATTATAAGGTTTCTTTCTGTGCTTAAATTTTCAATTGTCATGGAAATAACAATTGCACTTGCTGTGTTTTTGAAATTTAAATTGTTGTTCCAAGAAGCAAGCGCGGTTGAACTTGGAGTTGAAGAAGCGGCATAGTTTAAAGTTTGATATGTTGGGCTTTCTTGCGCGCCGGAAACACTTCCCGTAACTTGCGCATAAACTTGGTTTGCCTCGAAAGTTATTGTTCCGTTAAGCTCAACGTCTGCTTTTTGGGCAGCAAAAACACCAACGACAATAACTGCCGAAAGTAAAAAAATCTGACAGATTATAAAAAGTAATTTCCACTTTATTTTTGCAAGACTTTTTTTCATGATTCCCTTTTTATTGTAGCCCAAAAAGAGAAAAACAAATCAAATTAATGACCAACTTTTCCCTATTTGTAATAGAATTTTATCATAAATTAAATATTTTTCAAAATAAAAACATGCTTAAACTTTAAGAATTTTAAGAATTTCTTTTTTAATGTTTGCAACCGAAAAGCCATATTTTTTATAAACTTCACTTCCTCGCCCGCTTTTTCCATATTGCGTTACGTTAATAACTTTGCCTTTTTCGCCAATGTATTTGTACCAAATGTTATCGGACGATGCTTCAATTGCAACGCGCGCTTTAACATCTTTGAAAAGGACGGAATTTTTATATTGCTCAGTTTGTTTTTCAAATTCTTCAATGCATGGGAAAGAAACAACGGCAACTTTAACGCCAGACTTGTTAAATTCCTTTTTAACGCTTAAAGCAAGGTCAACTTCGCTTCCTGTTGCATAAAGAACAAGGGAAACTTTTCCAGGGTCTTTTTCAAGAACATATCCGCCTTTAAGCGCGCTTTCAACGCTTGATTTTTGCTCTGGAAGGTCTTGCCTTGAAAGAACAAAACAAGTTGGATTAATTCCGTTAAGTGCAATGTCATAGCAAGCAATAAGTTCATTTACGTCGCATGGACGACAAACATTAACATTTGGCATTGCTCTTAGCGCGGCAATTTGTTCAATTGGTTGGTGTGTTTCGCCGTCTTCCCCCGCCATAAGAGAATCGTGGGTAAAGAAATATAAAACAGGTTGATGCATAATTGCGCTAAGACGAATTGCTGGCAAAAGATAGTTTGAGAAAGAGAAATAAGTTGAAACAAAAACCCTAAGCCCTGCATAAAGGCTTATTCCGTTTGCAATTGCGCCCATTGCGTGTTCACGAACGCCAAAAGCGATGTTTCGTCCGCGGCGGTTTTCGGGAGAATATAAATCCCCTTCTTCAATAAATGCTTGCGTTGAAGCGGCAAGGTCTGCGCTTCCGCCAACGATGTTTGGATATTTTTCGGCAAGGATGTTCAAAATTTTATGGTTTGCATCTCGTCCGCTGATTTTTTTTTCTTTAATTTTGTTTCCAACAATTTTCTCAACATCAATTGTTTTCTTATCGAGAAATTGCGAAAGTTGTTTATAAAGTTCTGGGTTTGTTTTTGAATATAAATTAACTTTTCTTCGCCAATTCATTTCAATTTCATAGTTTCGTTTTGTTGCAACTTCGCAGAACTTTTTAACATCTTCAGGAACGCTCCAAGGCTCTTTAATTTCAAGTGAAGTTAAATATTTTGAAAGCTCTTCTTCGGAAAGTGGTTTTGCGTGGATTTCTGGCTTTCCTGCAAGGTCTGTTCCATAGCCAATAACAGTGTCGAAAACAATTATTGTTGGCTTTCCAGACGCTTGTTTTGCCTTTGAAATTGCTTTTGTTACGGCATGGTAGTTGTTTCCGTTAACATTTGAAATAACATTCCAGCCTTGCGCGCGGAATTTTGTTTCAACGTCTTCATTTGTAACTTTGCTTATTTCACCGTCAATTGTTATTTTATTGCGGTCGTAAAGAAGAATTAAGTTTTCAAGTTTAAGTTTTCCTGCAAGGTTAATTGCCTCAAGCGCAACGCCTTCCATAAGACAGCCGTCGCCAGCAAAAACATAGGTTTTGTTTGAAAAAATTGGGTCGTCTAAAACATTAAATCTTTCGGCAAGCATTGTTTGAGCAATTGCAAAACCAACTGCATTTGCAATTCCTTGTCCAAGAGGACCTGTTGTTGTTTCAACCCCTGGGGTTTCGCCATAGTGTGGATGCCCTGGTGTTTTGCTTCCAAATTTACGAAGTTGTTTTAAATCGTCAATTGAAATTGGAAATCCAAACATATGTTCAACTGAATATAAAAGCGGACAAACATGGCCAGACGAAAGAATAAGCCTATCTCTGTTTAAAAAGAGATTGTCGGAAGGCGAAAAAATTAAATGGTCTTTAAAAAGCGCAACTAAAATTGTTGCTGCCCCAACCGACGAGCCGGTGTGCCCAGAATTTGCATTTGAAATTGCTTGCGCTGCAAGCGCACGAGCGGTGTTAACACATTTTTGTTCAATTTTCATTTTAACTCCGATATAAGCGATTCAAGCGTTTCAATTAAATCGCCTAATTTAGATATATCATATCTAACAAAAAAATTACAATTTTTTTTGAGATAATTATCTCTTTCTTTAAAAACAATTTGCGCAATTTCATAGCGGTTTAAAAGTTCTTTACTAATTCCAGATTTTTTAAGGCTTTCAAGCCGCTTATTAAATTGGGAAGGCGTTTGGCGAAGGTATATAACAAGGTTGTTTTGCGAAATTGCGTCGATGTTGTTTGAATATGTTTCGCAATTCATTGAAATTATTGTTTTTTCATATAAGTTAAGCCCGGAAATAACTTTTTTTTCTTGCTCTTCGGCATATTTTATCCCGCAAACTTTTTTCATTTTTTCTTCGTCGAACAAAGAATATGCAATCATCTCTTCACAGTTTAAATAGAAAAAATCAAGTGTTTGCGCAAGCGCAAGCCCAATTTGTTTCAAATCTTCTTCAATTGTTCCAACTAAAACTATGTTTGACATTAAATAATTTATTTCCCCTTAAAATTAGTTTAGCATAAAAAGAATAATTAAAAAAATGAATTTTAATATTTTGTAAAAATTAAAGCCAAAAACAAAATAAAATTTACAAAATTTAACAAAAAAAGCGCAATTTTATGCGCTTCTTAAAAATGAATTTTTAACATATTTTTTTGCAATTTCAAGAGCTTTTTCAAAATCTTCATATGAATGTGGAATTGTTATAACGCTTTCATTTGGTGGATTATATTTTTGAATTGCAAAAGCCTTTGCGTTTGAAATTAACTTTGAAATCTCTTCAATGTCGGAAAGCGAAACATCTGGGGCAAAAGTTGTTCGAAATTCATAGTTTATTTTTGAGTTTTTTAAGAGTTCAATGCTCTTTTTAATTTTTTCAATGTTAACTTTTCCTTGTGTTATTTCTTCATATTTTTCAAGCGATGTTTTAACGTCCATCGCAACAAAATCAAGCAAGTTTTTTGAAAGAAGTTTTTCAAGAACTTCGGGGTTTGAGCCGTTTGTGTCAAGTTTAACTAAAAAGCCTTTTTCCTTAACTTTTTTAATGAAACTTTCAAGCCCTTCGCAAAGCGTTGGCTCGCCGCCAGAGATAACAAGCCCATCAAGTTGCCCCTTTCTTTTGTCAAGAAAATTTAAAATGGCTTCTTCGCTGTATGTTTCAATTTTTTCGCCTTCAATAATTCGCCTGTTATGGCAATACCAGCAATTGAAATTGCAACCAAAGGTGAAAACAACCGCCGAAATGTTGTTTGGAAAATCAACAAATGAATTTTTAACAAGCCCTGCAAATTTCAAATTATTTCTCCAATTTTTAAATTAACTTATTTGATCATTTCGAATAACAAATTTTTTACGCAATTCATATTCTTCGCGTTTGCATTCGTTATAGTCTTGAACCATTCTTAAATAGCCAACAACCCTGCTCCAAACTTCGGTTTTTGCCCCGCATTTTGGACATGAATAATGCTCGCCTGCAATGTATCCATGCTCTGGACAAATGCTGAATGTTGGGGTTATTGATATGTATGGCATTTTGTTGTTATTAAAGATTTTTTGAATAAGTTTTTTGCAAACTTCCTTATCTTCAATTTTTTCTCCAAGATAAAGATGGAGAACTGTTCCGCCGGTGTAAAGCGATTGAAGGTCGTCTTGAAGACGAATAACCTCAAAAATGTCGTCGGTATATTCAACAGGAACTTGTGTTGAGTTCGTGTAGCAAACTTGTTCTTTTCCTGCTGTTATGATGTTTGGGAAGCGTTTTTTATCAAGTTTTGCAAGACGCGCGCTTGTTCCTTCGGCTGGCGTTGCTTCAAGGTTATAACTGTTTCCTGTTTCTTTTTGATATTCAACCATTTTTGCGCGAAGATGATTCATAACTCTCTTTGCAAATTCTTGCCCTAAATCGGTTGTTATGTTTTGCTCTTTTCCAAAAAGATTCATAATTGCTTCGTTCATTCCAACAATTCCAATTGTGTTGAAGTGATTTGCCCAATATGACCCAGAACGCTCTTTAACGTTTCGAAGATAGAACTTGCAATACGGATAAAGCCCGTCTTCTGTTTGTTTTTCAACAACTTTTCTTTTGATTTCAAGCGAGTCTTTTGCTGCGTCGGCAAGTTTATCAAGACGTTGCATAAATTCTTCTTCGTTTTGAGAAAGATATGCAATTCTTGGAAGGTTGATTGTGACAACCCCAATCGAGCCTGTTAAAGGGTTCGAGCCAAAAAGCCCTCCGCCGCGCTTTTTAAGTTCGGAAACATCAAGACGCAAACGGCAGCACATTGAAACAGCGTCTTCTGGGGAAAGGTCGGATGTTACATAGTTTGCAAAGTATGGAATTCCATATTTGCAAGTCATTTCCATAATTTTGTCAACAACTTCGCTGTTCCAGTCTAAATCTTTTGTAACGTTGATTGTTGGAATTGGGAATGTGAAAACTCTTCCCTTGCTGTCGCCTTCAAGCATAACATCGCAAAATGCTTTGTTGAAAATGTCCATTTCGGCTTGATAGTCGCCATAGGTTGTGTCTTGTGGCTCTCCGCCAATGATAACCGGTTGGTCTTTAAGTGTTTTTGGAACTTTAATGTCCAAAGTTACATTCGAAAAAGGACATTGGAAGCCAACGCGCGTTGGAACATTCATGTTAAAAACAAACTCTTGAATTGCTTGTTTAACTTGCGCATAGGTTAAATTGTCTTTGCGAATGAAAGGTGCGCTGTATGTATCAAAACTGCTCCAAGCCTGAGCCCCTGCTGTTTCTCCTTGAGTTGTGAATGTTGCGTTGACAATTTGACCAAGGAAGGAGCGAAGATGCTTTGGTGGGTTCGAACTAACCTTTCCGGCAACCCCCGTGAAACCATCGGTTAATATTGCTCGAAGATCCCAACCAACGCAGTATGCTCCAAAGAACCCAAGGTCGTGGATGTGAATTGCACCGCTATTATGAAGTTCGCGAATGTAATCTGGATATACTTCATTAAGCCAATAACTTTTCGTGAACGCCTCGCGAACATAATTGTTAAGCCCAGCAATGCTTCTTTGCATGTTTGCGTTTTCTTTAACTGCCCAATCGCGCTCTGAAAGATATTTGTCGAACATATCAATTGTTGCGCCAATTAACGCGTTGTTTTCGCGGGCTTGTTTACGTTTTTCGCGATATAAAATATAGGATTTTGCAACCTGCGCATGTCGATTTTCAATTAAAACCTTTTCAACGCAGTTTTGAATTTCCTCAACTGTTGGAATTTTTGAACCAAACTTTTTTTCCAAAGCGTCAACAACTTCGTTGGCAAGATTTCTTGCAGTTTCTTCGTCGTTTCCTCCGCACGCTCTTGCTGCTTTGAAAATTGCTTTTGATATTTTCTCAACATCAAAATTTTGGAACGTTCCGTCTCTTTTATATACTTGTGTTATCATTCTCTTCTCCTTTTTGCAGTGCACAATATATAGTTTTTTGTGTTGCAAATTTATGCTATCACAACACAATATGTGGTGTCAAATAAAAAATATGACTTTTTTAAAATTAAACATTTTTTGTTGTTTTTCAACAAATTTTTTGGAAAATTCAATTTGCCTTTTCTCCTTTAAAAATAAGAAGAAAAGAAAGATTATAAGTTGATTTTTTTAACAAAAACAAAAAATTTTTTTAACAGCATTTCATGCAAAAGTTTGTCAAATTTCGACAGTCTTCGGCATATATATACCCAAAGAATTGCGGGGTTGAATTATGGTTTTTGAAAACTTTATAACATTTATAAACAAGATATTGTGTTTTTCATCTTTTGTTAACAGCGCGTCGGGCTTTCCAAAGCCGCTAAGCCCAGAAGAAGAACGAGAATATTTCAAAAAATTTAAGGAAGGCGATAAGGAAGCAAAAGACATTTTAATTAATCATAATTTAAGACTTGTTGCACACATCGTTAAGAAATATTCGGGCGCGGGAGAAGCGGACGATTTAATTTCTGTTGGCGCAATTGGGCTTATTAAAGCAATCAACAGTTTTGAATATGACAAAGGAACGCAACTTTCAACTTATGCCGCGCGCTGCATTGAAAATGAAATATTAATGCTTATAAGAGTTAATAAAAAGCATAAACAAACGCTTTCCCTTCAAGAAACGCTTGGGCAAGACAAAGAAGGCAACGACATTGAACTTATGGACGTCATTCCGGGAATTGAGGACGAAGTTGAAGGAATTGTTGAAAGCAACATTTTAACAGAAAAAATGGGAAAACTTATTGAAAAAGTTCTCCCAAAGCGTGAATTTGAAATAATTAAACTTCGTTTTGGTCTTATGGGAAATAAACCCCTAACCCAGCGCGAAGTTGCAAAGAAACTTGGAATTTCGCGTTCCTATATTTCACGGCTTGAAACAAAAGCCATGGAAACAATTAAAGAAGAAGTTAATAAAAAAGGGCTGTTTTGCTAGTTAGCAATTTGCCCAAAGTCTTTAATTCGCGTTGCAACTGCCTTAATTTCAAAGCAAACTCTCCCGCGAACTGTTGTCATTCTAATATCAATTTCGTCGTCAAGTTCGGCATATGACGAAATTACATTTGTTATTTCACTTTTTAATATGTTAATAATTCGCGCTGGGCTTTGATTTTTGTCTTTAACAAGAACGTTAATAAGCCTGTCGTTTCCAATTTCTGCAATTGTTTTCATTAAATTTTCCTTTTAAGACTTCGTTTAAGCGCACCAAAAATTCCTCGATAGCGCATTGTGTAGTCGTAAATTTTTTTTGTTCCTTCATGAAGATTTTCGCAAAGAATTGTGAACGCGCGCCCTGCTGTGTTTCCGCTTGCAAGCCCGCCAACGCTTGAAAGCGCGCAAATGTCGTCGTCTTCTGGAATAACACCCAAAAGCGGAGTTTTAAGAGCTCTTGCAATTTCGTCAACAGAAAGCATTTCGCCGTTCATAACTAAATCGCCGCGAATTCGATTAACAATTATTGATTTGCTCATAAGTTCGTAGCCGGAAAGAATTGAAAGAACCTTATCGGCGTCGCGAATGCTTGAAATATGAGGTGTTACAACAACAATTGCCTCATTTGCGGCGTAAACTGCCCTGTGGAAGCCCGCTTCAACTCCTGCCGGGCAATCAATTAGGATATAGTCAAAAGTCCCGTCAAGCGACATAACAACCTCTTTAATCGTGTCGCCAGTTATGTTTGAACTTCCATAACTATGGGCAGAAGGCATAACATAAAGCGATTGAATGCGTTTGTCTTGAACAAGGGCCTGTTTTGCGCGGCAGCGTCCTTCGGCAACATCAATAATGTCGAACATAACGCGCTTTTCAATTCCCATAACAACATCAAGGTTGTTAAGCCCAATGTCAACATCCATCAAACAAACTCTAAATCCAAGCGAAGCAAGCCTTGCGCCAAGATTTGCGCAAATTGTTGTTTTCCCAACGCCGCCTTTTCCGCTTGTTATAACAATTTTTCTTGCCATAACCTAATTCTAAAATTGCAAAAGAAAAAAACAAAAGCCTTTTCTGGCGAAAAAAGGCTTTTTTTTGGTATTTTTATTTAATTAGAAAATTCGAATGTCGTCTTGGTTTTTTGGAAGGTCTTTAACTTCCCCTTTAAGATAGGTTGAAAAGCTCTTTTCAAGTTCGCGCATTTCTCCTTCATATTGGAAAGCTGCGGTTGTTTCGTTTCCTCCGCCGTTAAAATGTTTGGCAATTTCCCCAACATTAATTTCGCCTTTTCCGCGAAGAGAAACATAAATTTTTTGAGGCATTTTTTCAATTAATATTGCGCAAACTTTAACGCCGTTAATTGCTGCTCCACTGTCAACAATTCCAAAAGTGTCTTCAAAAGTTGCGTTACATTTTAAAAAATCTTCATATGGAATTTTCATAACGGCAACTGTTCCGTCTTGATAATATTTAATTCCGCTAAGCGATTTGGCAAAAAGTTTTGTTTTTTCTTGGGTGTTGTTTTTGAAATAGTATTCTTTAATAACATCGGCGTCGAATTTATATTCCAAAAGTTCGTTTAAAACCTTGTGGGAAAGTTTTGTTAAGGAAAGCGAAGTGAAACAATTTGTGTCGGTTATAATTCCCTGATAAAGTTCTTTTGCAATAACATTGTTAAGTTCAAAATTGCAAATGTTTTTTGAAATTAAGTAAAGAAGTTCGCATGTGCTTGAAACTTTGTTTGAAACATAGTTAATGTTTCCAAAGCGCGTGTTTGTTGAGTGGTGGTCGATGTTAATTGTGAAAGGAATTGACGAAAGGAGTTCCTCATATTTCCCAACTCTTGAAGGATTTGGGCAATCTAAAACAATTGCAAGGTCGTAAGATGAATATGGAAGAGGGTTAACAACTTCGTTTCGTAAAATTGGGTCGTAAAGTTCGCCAATTTCGCCGTCAACAAAAACATCAATTCCTTTAAAAACAAAGTTGTTTCTAATTATGTTTTTAAAAGCGCAAGCGGAACAAAGTGCGTCCGCATCGGGGTTAACGTGGGAAAAAATTGCAATTTTTTTGGCATTCTGAATTACGCTTATAAGTTTTGATTTTTCCATTTCTGATATTAATTTCTCCTTTAAGCTTTTTCTAAAGCTGTGGCAATTATATCATAATATGACAAAAAACGCAACTCCGCCTGTTTTTTGGGGTTGCGTTTAGGGTTTTAAAGCATTTATTAATCGTTGTTTGTTGCAAGTTTTTTAAGAAGATTTCGTCTGTCTTTTGCGCTTTGTTGCGCCTTTTCAAAAAGTTCTTTTGAAAGATCTGGGTTTGCTTTTTTAAGCGCAGAAAATCTTGTTTCGCCTGCAACAAATTCTTCATAACTCATTGTTGGTTCGCCGCTGTCGAGCGAAAGCGAATTTTCTTTTGGATTATATCGGAAAAGTTCCCAATAGCCGCTTTCAACGGCGCGTTTCATCTCTTCTTGCGATTTAGACATGTCAATTCCATGGTTAACGCAAGGCGCATAGGCAATTATGATGCTTGGACCGTCGAATTCTTCGGCTTCTTTAAACGCTTTAATTGCTTGCTCATAGTTTGCACCCATCGAAATTTTTGCAACATATGCATTTTTGCTCATCATAGCAAGGGTTGCAAGGTCTTTCTTATTTCCAGATTTTCCGCCCGAAGCAAATTTTGCAACTGCTCCGCTTGGAGTCGATTTCGATGCTTGCCCGCCTGTGTTGGAATAAACTTCGGTGTCGAGAACAAGAATGTTAACATTTTTGTTTGAATAAAGAACATGGTCAAGCCCGCCATAGCCAATGTCATATGCCCAGCCGTCGCCGCCAACAATCCAAACACTTTCGCTTTCGCCGTTTGCTTCGCGTCCAAGTTTAATTCCAAATCCAAATTCTGCGTTATCTTCAAACAAACTGTTTGCCCATGCAGGCCCGTTTCCGTTTTCATCTTTTGCATATGGACATGAAGGATATGACCCGCCATAGATGCTTGAACATCCTGTTGCGTTTGCAATTATCATGTTTTTCCCAAAAAGTTGGGTAAGAAGGCGAATGTATGGAGTTTCTCCGCATCCTGCGCATGCTCCGTTAAATTCGAAATATGGCTTTAAGAATTGCGCGCCTTTTGTTGAATATTTGTTAAATGGTGAAGGGAATTGCTCAAGAGTTTTGCTATATTCATAGTTCTTAACTTTCCCGGTGATGTCTTTTGCCTCTTCCATAACAAGCGCCTTGTTTTTTGCGGGACAAACATTTGCACAAACTCCGCAACCAGTGCAATCGAGAGGGCTAACTTGAATTCGATATTGCGCGCCTTTAACACCAAACGCAGCAACGGTTATAAAGCCGTCTGGCTTATCTGAAAGGCTGTTTTCGTCAACTAAAACTGCTCTTATTGCAGCATGAGGGCAAGACATTATGCAGCGCCCACATTGAATGCAGTTTTCGCTTAGCCAGTTTGGACATCTAAGCGCAATTCCGCGTTTTTCAAATTGTGCGGTGTTTGTTGGAACAACGCCATCTGGTGAAAAACTTGAAACAGGAAGGTCGTTTCCTTCGCGTTTTGAAATTTTTTGCATAATTTCGTTTGCAAATTTGCATTCTGCTTCAAATTTAGGACATTTCGAGCAAACGCCGCTGCATGAATCTGCCTCAAAATTTTCGGTTTTGGAATATGATTTTTCGTCAAGAAGATTTAAGTTAACTTCCTTAATTTCGTTTGCGCAAAGAACGGCTTTTTCGTTTGCTTGAACAACTTTTTCGCCTTTTCTTCCATATGTTTTTCGAACTGCCTCAATCATTTTTTCTTTTGCAAGTTCAAAATCAATAACCTTTGAAGTTTTGAAAAAGCACGATTGCATTATGATGTTAATCTTGTTTCCAAGACCAAGTTCATTTGCAATTTTTTGTGCGTTAATTATATATAACTTTGCGTTCTTTTTAATTAGGTCTTTCTTAAAGAAAATTGGAAGATTTTCGTTAAGTTCCTCTTCGGAAAGAACTGTGTTTAAAAGAACTGTTCCGTTTTGTTTTAAATGCCCCAAAATGTCGAATTTGTTAATGAAACTGTAGTTATGAATTGCAATGAAATTTGCCTTTCTAATTTCATATGGCATCAAAATTTCGTCGTTTGAAATTCGAAGGTGGGAAACTGTTAAACTGCCCGATTTTTTCGAGTCATATTCAAAATAGCCTTGAACAAACTTGTTTGTTGAATTTCCAATAATTTTTATGCTGTTTTTGTTTGCGCTAACTGTTCCGTCCGACCCAAGCCCAAAGAACATAAGTTCAAGCAAATTGTCGTTTTCAATTTCCATAAATTTTGAAATTGTTTTTGACGAAAGAGGAAGAGAAAGATTTGTAACATCGTCGAAAATTCCAACTGTGAATGGGTTTTTCTTTTCGCCAGCAAGATTTTCGAAAACTGAAACAGCGTCTTCTCTTGTAAGTTCCTTGCTTCCAAGCCCATATCTTCCGCCAATAATGTTAATGTTTTTCCCAAAAAGGCTTGCTTTAACATCGGTAAGAAGAGGTTCGCCAAGCGCCCCACTTTCTTTTGTTCTGTCGAGAACGGCAATGTTTTTAACTGTTTTTGGAAGTGCATTTAAAAGCGCGTTTGCGTTCCAAGGACGGAAAAGACGAACATTTAACACGCCAACTTTTCCAAGGCAATCAAATTCTTTGTTTTCTTCAAGAGTTTTAACAACATCTTTGAATGTTTGGCTTGCGCTTCCCATAACAATAACAACATTTTCAGCATTTGGATTTCCGTAATATTCGAAAGGACGATATTTTCTTCCAACAACTTTTTCGAAATCCTCCATTGTTTTTTCAATGATTGAAAATGCTTTATCATAATAGACATTTGATGCTTCTCTGTTTTGGAAGAAAACATCTGGATTTTGCGCTGTTCCGCCTTGTGTTGGGTTTGAAGATGAAAGCGCGCGCGATTTAAATTGTTTAATTTCTTCAAGAGGAAGAAGTTTTTTAATTTGCTCGTCGGAAATGTCGTCAATCTTTTGAATTTCGTGGGATGTTCTAAATCCATCGAAAAAATGAATAAATGGAAGGCTTGTTTTAAGTGATGCAACATGGGCAATTAACGCGTCGTCTTGCGCTTCTTGAACAGAAGACGAAGCAAGCATTAAAAAGCCAGTTGAACGCGCTGCCATAACATCGGAATGGTCGCCAAAAATTGAAAGCGCGTGGGTTGCAACTGCTCGTGCCGAAACATGAAAAACAGTTGGTAAAAGTTCGCCAGCAATTTTAAACATGTTTGGAATCATAAGCAAAAGCCCTTGGCTGCATGTGAAAGTTGTTGTTAAAGCGCCCGCTTTAAGACTTCCATGAACTGCCCCAGCAACACCCGCTTCCGATTGCATTTCAACAAGTTTAAGTTGTTTTCCAAATATATTTTTTTCGCCTGCGTTAACCATTTCGTCGCACGCTTCTGCCATTGGGCTTGAAGGTGTTATTGGATAGATTGCGCTAACTTCGCTAAGTTTATATGCAATTTTTGCGCATGCCATATTTCCGTCAACTGTAATTTTGCTCATAATATCTCCGTTTACATTGATTATTATAGACATTTTTAGTTTTTACTCCAACAAAAATTTATAAAATTATAAAATATTATATAAAAAACAAAAATAATGCTTGCAAGCAAAAAGGAAAGATGTTAAAATGCTTGGCGATGTGGGATACAATTTTAGACGCAGTTTTAGACACTTTAAAGATAGTTCCAGCGCTTATGCTTTTCTATCTTCTAATTTCATATCTAACCCACCATAAAGAAGAACCATATAAGTTTTTAACAAAAAAAAGCAAGTGGTTTGGGCCTTTTTTTGGCTCACTTCTTGGAATTGTTCCTCAATGCGGATTTTCCGCTGTTATGGCAGATCTATTTTCAAAACGCGCAATAACTCTTGGAACCCTTTTTGCTGTTTTCCTTGCAACAAGCGACGAAGCAATTCCAATTTTGCTTTCAAACCCAGGCTGGTATAAACAACTTGGAATAATTATTGGTGTTAAGTTCTTGGTTGGAATCATTTTTGGCTATGCAATTGATTTCATCCTTTCCCTAATTGAAAAATCGAAAAGTAAAAAAGCATTTGCAAAATCTCTTAGAGAAGAAGCAATGGAAGTTCATGGCAATCTCCACCACATTGAGGTTGAACATTCCCACGACCTTGGCTGCTCTTGCGACCACGAACATAACCATGAGCACGAACATGAACATCACCACACTGGCCACGATTGCTCGTGCTGCGCCGATAACATTTTCCTTGATGCCTTAATCCACACCGCAAAAATTGCAGGGTTTATCTTAATTATTAACCTTGTTCTTGGAATTGTTATTTATTATGTTGGAATGGAAAGATTTATTGGATTTGTTTCAATCAACAAATTTCTCCAACCTCTTGTAACCGCACTTATTGGCTTAATTCCAAACTGCGCCGCGTCGGTTTTCTTAATTGAACTTTTCATGGAAGGCGGAATAACACTTTCTTCAACAATTGCCGGGCTTTGCGTTGGAAGCGGAGTTGGAATGATTGTCCTTTTCAAAAACAATAAAAACATCAAACAAAACATATTAATTATTATTGCTCTTTATGTGATTTCCGTTGCCGTTGGGCTTGCCTTAACACCTTTGCTTGGTTAAAAATAAATTCAACAAAAATTAAGGTAACTTGAACTGTTAGCAAACAAATTGCTATACACAACAAAGAATAAAAAAGGAGTTTTACTGTTTAAAAGCAAAACTCTTTTTTTTAGTTCAATTTTTTGTTTTTTTAAATTCTTTCTTTAATATATTCTTTCAATTTTTCACTGTATTCTGGGTTTTTAAGCGCATAGTCGAAAACAGCGGTTAAATAGCCAAATTTGTTTCCAATGTCATATCTTGTTCCCTCAAATTCATAGGCAATTAATCCTTCGTTTTCGGCAATCATGTCATAGGTGTCGGTTATGCAAAGTTCGTTGCAAGTTTGGTTAACCTTAAGTTTTCGGCAATAGTCGTAGATTGAAGGAAGGAAAATATAGCGGCCAAGGGTTGAAAGAGTTGATTTAATGTCCTCAAATTTTGGTTTTTCAACAACGCGGGTTACAACATGGCTTCTTCCGTTCTTGCTTGAATATTCAACCGACGAGCATCGAACAACCTGCTCTTTTGGAATGCTTTGGCAGCCCAAAACTGCTTTCCCTGTTCTGTTATATTCGTCGATAAGTTGCTTTGCAACAGGAACATCGCTAAGCATTAAATCGTCTGCAAAACACATTAAGAAAGGTTCGTCTTTGGTGAAATCTTCGGCAAGAAGAATTGCCCCGCCCGTTCCGTTAATAACCTTTTGTTCAACAAACGAAACCTTTGCTTTAAGTTGGTTTGTTACTGCTTTAAGATATTCTGGCTTGTCTTTAAATTTTTCTTCCAAAACTTTGTTGTGAGAAAAATGGGAAATAACATCTGTTTTATTAAAGCCAACAATCATCAAAATGTCTTCAATTCCGCTTTCAACAAGTTCGTTAACAATAAGTTCAATTGTTGGAGTGTCGATGATTGGAAGCATTCCTTTATAAACGGATTTTGAAAATGGCAAAAATCTTGTTCCAAATCCTGCGGCAAGGATAACCGCTTTTTTAATTGGTTTCATAAATTCTCCTTTTAAGTTTTTTAATTTTATCATAAGTTTTAAAATAAAACAAACTAAAATTATGCATTAAAAAAAGGTCTAGTATTAACAAAAAAGGAACCTTCAAACAAAATGGTTCCTTTTAATATGATATTTAATTGTTTTCGTTATAGAAATCGAACGATTTCATAATTTCTTCCAAATCTTCTTTTGGATTTATTGCTTCGTTAAGGTCGAACGCACCTTGATTTTTTGTGTAGTCCGGAACGCTTAAAATTTTTGCAAAAGTGTCGGGAACTTTATCGTCGCTGTTAAGGAACTTGTCAACAAGGTTTTCATAACCTTCGCCTTGCTCAAGCGTTAAAGACGAAATTGGCTTAATTTTTGTTTTTTCATCAAGTTTTTCAAGGTCGGTTTTTTGCGAACTTGAAACATTTTTTCTTTGAATTGTTTTAACAACTGGCGAATGTTTTGTTGTTGTCCCTTCAAGTTTTGTTCCCATAAGTTTGTTAAGAAGGTGGCGAATTGGGTCGGTTGTTGGGGTTTTTGTTATAAGTTCAATGTTAAAGTCGTCTTTAAGAGCGCTTTTAATTGAGGTTTTTAAATTTTCCATATCTTCTTTAATGTTTGTAACTTCAACAACATCTGGTGCTTTTTTAATCATTTCACTAAGCAAAATTTCCCATTTTGCATATAACATACTAAGTTGTTCAAGTTTGAGTTTATAAATTTTTTGCGAACTTTCTTCAATATCTTTTGCTTTGTCAATTGCGGCGGTTAAAGCAAGAGCAACAGAATTTTCCTTTGCTTTAGCAGCGTCAACATCTTGTTTAAGCGAAGAAATTTCTTTGTCTTTTTGCGCTAACTCGCGCTCATACTTTAAATTTGCCGACGAAATGTATTCGTCAACTTCCTTCTCGCAATAGCCATTTTTTTGTTTGCTAAAATTCATACTTTCCTCGTGTTTGCCTTAATTGAAACAATTGTTAAGGCTAAGATTACTGCTCCTGTTATTGAACTTAAAACAATAAACGGAACAAGCGTTATAAGGTTCTCACCAAACGCCACTAGTAATATAACACATAAAAATGCAAAAACAAAAACTTTAAAGTGAAAAATTTGCCGAAATTTAAGAAAGATTGTAAGCGACGAAATTCCAAAGCACGCAATGTAAAGCCCAATAAGGGTTATAACATTAAAAACAAAAACATAATTTAAAATTCCAATCGCGCCCGAAAAACACAGCCATGTTCCAAGAAACATGCTGGAATCGATGTTATAGCATAAAAATCGAACAAAAAATATTGTTCCAAGGCAAACAAGAAAAGCCGAAAACCAAACCTCATGGAAGGTTATTTTTCCAAAAATGCTTAAAAACAGCAAAACAAAATATATTGCAAAAGCAAAAACCGTGTATATCCTAAAAAAAATAGTTCTTTTCACAAGAACTATTATTGCCTTATTTTTTTTGTTCAACAACTTTTGCAATTTTAAGAAGTTCGGATTTAACAAATTCGTCTTCTTTTTGATTTTCAAACGCAATTGCATGAGAAGTTATTGTTAGGTCGCTTGAAATTGCTTTTCCAATTCCAACAAGTTTTTTAACAAGTTGGACGCTTGAAATTTTATGCCCCATATACTGCCCTTCTTCGCTTGCAAAATATTGATCCAAACGTGTTAAAATTCCAACAACATCAAAAACAAAAATTCGAACGCTTTTTCCGTCTTTCAAAAGCGACGCACAATGGTTAATTGCGTTAACAACCGCCCCATAACTTTCGTCAAGGTTGTTGTAATAAGTTGTTGCAAACATTTCAAGGTTTTTGTTTTGTTTTCCATAGTAAATTACTTCTGGGGAAAGTTCAAGACCAAGGAAAACAAGTTTTTCTTTGAAATGTGGGTTTTGGCTGAAATCTTCAATTTCTTTAACAATTTGCAAAATTGCGTTTTCTTCGTCGCCGAAGAATGTTATTGTTCTTTCGCCAAGTTTAACAATTCTTCCAAAAATATCTGTTAATTTACTTGGGATTTCGAAATTTGAAATGTCAAAATTATTTCTAGATTGCAAATAGATTTGCGCGTCTTTTCCGTTAATTTCCAAAACATCGCTTAAAATTCCGCAATAATAAGCATCGGCAAGTTTGCCAACGCCCAAAACCTTGTCGCCTTCGCGAAGGTTATATTTGTTTGCAACATCTTTTGGAACATAGAATAGCATCGATTTAAAGTTCCCTGTTGTGCTAAGATTGTTAAGATAAAAATTTCCGTTAACGGAATTTAAATAGCCATAAACTTTTGATGCATCTTCTCCGGAAATTTGATTAAAAAGAGTTGTGTTTTGAGCAAGGCGCAAGATGTTTGAATAGTTTTCTTGTTCAATTGGTTTTCTTAAAGATAAAACTTCTTCTGGAATTGTTTCTTTAACAATGTTTGAAATTTTTGTTATTGTTTTTGGAGGGCGCCCTTTATTTGTTTGTTTTGTTTCAATTTTGCGTTTTCCCGAAGAAATTTCCAAAATTTCCGTGCAAAGTTGCGCTCTTTTTTTTGTTGTTGGAGAAACAACACCAAGAGTTCTTGCAAGTTCTCTAAGTTCATAAACACCAAGTTCATTTAACATTTCTTTTGAGATTGTTTTTCTTTCATTTTCCATATAGATTTTATTATAAAGTATTTTTTTACAAAATACAACATTTTTGATAAAAAAAAGGAAATTTTGTAAAAAAACTTCCTTAATTTTTTTGATTTAACTAATAGTTAAGAGAAAACTTATTTATTAACCTCAATAAGTCCATATTCGCCATTTTGACGACGATATAAGATGTTGATTTTCCCTGTTTCTGCGTTTAAGAAAACATAGAAATCGTGGTCAACTGCTTCAAGCATAAAAACTGCCTCGTCTTCGGAAACAGGAGTAAGCGAAAAGCTTTTTCTCTTTGAAATTTTCGAAGGTTTTTCTTCTGGAATTTCCTCCAAGAACAACAGTTCTTCTGGCAAAGTTGGGAATTTGAAATCCTTTTTCTTTCCCTTAAATTTTAAAATTTGTTTTTCAAGTTTTGGAAGCGCAACATCAAGGTTGTTATACATATTTTCGCCTGCAACTTCGGAACGGAAGAACGCGTTTTTTGCGGCAATGCTTATTTCAAGTTTGAAAAGATTCCCCTCTTTTTTGCAAACGACTTTGCAAGAAGTGTTTTTGTCGAAATACTTGTCAAGTTTTCCAACTTTCTTTTCAATTAAACCCTCAAGTCTTGTTCCAACATCATAATTTTTTTCAACAATATCAATTTTCATATTTTCCCCTCCATAAAAATGATAGCAAATTTAATTAAAAATCCAAAACAATTTTCTATATCTCGCCCTTAAAAAGTTTAATTTTATTTTTAACGAGTTCTTTAATTTCTTCTCTTGCCTCGCCAAGGAAAACACGAGGGTCAATTTCGCTTGGGCTTGCTTTAAGCGTTTTCCGAAGAGATGCGATGAATGTTAAGCGAATGTCGGTGTCAACATTAACTTTGCAAACATTATGCTCTTTGCAAATTTTTGCAATGTCTTGTTGCAAAACACCTTTTGCGTCCTTAATTTTTCCTCCACGCGAATTAATTTGTTTAACAATTTTCTGGTCAACACTTGAAGCGCCATGAAGAACAATTGGGAATTTTCCAATTTCTTTTTCAATTAAAGAAAGAATGTCGAAGCGAAGTTTTGGCTCGCCCTTGAACTTATATGCCCCGTGGGAAGTTCCAATTGCAACAGCAACAGAGTTAACTCCCGTTGCTCCAACGAAATATTTTGCCTCAATTGGATTTGTGTATTTTGCGCCGTTTGCGCTTACTTCAACGGTGTCTTCAATTCCAGAAAGCGTTCCAATTTCGCCCTCAACAAAAACCCCGTTCTTGTTTGCATACTTAACAACTTTTTTCGTTAAATTAACGTTTTCCTCAAAAGGAAGGCTGCTTCCGTCAATCATAACCGAATCGAACCCGCTGTCGATTGCAAGTTTGCAAATTTCAAACGATTTGCCGTGGTCGAGATGAAGAAAAGCCGGATATTTTTTCTTTTGAACAAGTGCGTCAAATAAAACAACTGTTGCATCAATGCCCATATATTTAAGCGCACCTTCGCTAACAGAACATATAACTGGCATGCCCATTTCCTCGCCCGCCTCCAAAATTGCTTGAAGAGTTTCAAGGTTATAGAAATTAAATGCACCAATTGCATAGTGTTTTTTAAGTGCCTTTTCAAAGCTTACAAAGATTGTGTCCATATTTCCCCCAAATTTCAACATAACTTTATCAAAAATTCCAAAAAATGCCAAATGATTTGCCTTAGTGCAAGCATAGAATTAGTTTGAGGTAAAAAATGAAAAAATATTTAATCATAATTGGGTGTGTTGCTCTTGTTGCTTTCATGGTTGCGCTTTTCAGCGGTTGCAGTTTGCAATCTAATAAAGAAAATGTTTCCGACATAAGATATGGAATTTTCGACGGAGAATGTGAAGAATATAACGCAACTTTTGTTTATGGGATGAGAGAAAAACCATATGTTCTTGACGGAACATCAAACAAAGGCGTTGAATTTGGAATTATAACAGTTGTTTTCTCTAACCGACCTTCAGAGAACGAAACTGTTTCCTATTCTCTTAAAATTGGCGACGAAACCTACTCTGGAACTCTTGAAAAAAGCCCATATTCAAATGAATATATGGCAGACATTGGAAAACTTGCAACGGAAGACTCTGTGATGTCGCTTTCCGTTAGCGTTGGAAGCGAAGAAGAAACGGCAACAAACCTTATTAATAAAAGCAAATCTTGGCAAATTTCTTCGTCAAAAGCAAAGGAAATTGGGCTTAAAGCGCTTAAAGCCGACATCGACAAAATTGAGAACGAAAAACAAAACTATGAAGTTTATGTTAAAATAATTTCTCAACAACAAACAAACTTTGGGAAATACTACTGGAATGTTAGCATTGTTTCCGCAAAAGGCGAAAAGCACTCTGTTTTGTTCTCAACAAACAGCGAGGACATTTTAGTTAAAAATTAAAAATCGAAAAATTAAAAAAGGCTCAATTTTGAGCCTTTTTATTTTGTGAACTATAAAGCAATAAATGTTTGTTTTAACTTTTGTGCAATATGTAAAATTTTATATTGATGAAGTTGAAAGCAACGATGGGCGTCTTTTTAAAGCAAAATAATTTTTAGAAAAGTCCTTCAATTTTTCCGTTTTCGTCAATTGTCATGTTAATTGCTGCTGGATTTTTTGAAAGCCCAGGCATAAGAAGCATGTCTCCAAGAAGAACAACAAGGAAACCCGCCCCGCTTCGAATTTCAACGTTTCGAACAGTAAGTTCAAAGTCTTTTGGCGCGCCAAGCAAATTTTTGTTGTCGGAAAGACTGTATTGCGTTTTAGCAACGCAAATTGGAAGGTTTTCAAAGCCAAGTTTTTTAATTTCTTTAAGCGATTTTTCCGCCTCTTTTGAATATACAACTTTCGTTGTTCCATAAACCTGTTTTGCAAGTTTTTTAATTTTTGTTTTAACGCTGTCGGAAAGGTCGTAGGAATATGTTAATTTCGAATTTATTTTTGAATATTTAACAACCTCATCTGCAAGTTCAAAAGCGCCTTTTCCGCCTTTGCTCCAAACATCACAAATTGCAAATCCAACCATTTCGTTTTTTGCAAAGTTTTTAACAATTTCAATTTCTTTTTCCGTGTCGGAAACATATTTGTTAAGTGTTACGACAACTGGAACATTAAAGTTTTTCAAAATATTTATGTGCGCGCGCAAATTTTCAAGCCCAAGTTCAACAGCTTTTAAATTTTCTTCTTTAAGCAACATTTTATCTGCTCCGCCATGAAGTTTAAGCGCAGGAATTGTTGCAACCAAAACAGAAACCGATGGTTTTAAAGAACCTTCGCGGCAAACTATGTTAAAGAATTTTTCTGCGCCAAGGTCACTTCCAAAGCCCGCTTCGGTTATTGCAAAATCGCTGTTAGACAAGGCAAAATTTGTTGCAATAAGACTGCTGCATCCGTGCGCAATGTTCGCGAAAGGTCCGCAATGAACAATCGCAGGGGTTTTCCCAATTGTTTGAACAAGGTTTGGATTGATTGCGTCTTTAAGCAAAATTGCCATTGCGTTTTCGGCATGAAGGTCTTTTGCAAAAACAGGCGCGCCCTTTTTGTTATAGCCAACAAGAATGTTCCCAAGTCGTGTTTTAAGGTCTTGAAGGTCTTTTGCAAGGCTTAAAATTGCCATAATTTCGCTTGCGGCGGTTATTGTGAACTCGTCCTCTCTTGGCGTTGCGTTATTACTTTTTGAAACTGTAACTTCGCGAAGTGCGCGGTCGTTAAGGTCTAAACAGCGCTTAAAAACAACTTCTTTAATTCCAAGTTCGTTCCCTTGGAAAATGTGGTTGTCAATTAAACTTGAAAGCAAGTTGTTTGCGCTTGTTATTGCATGGAAATCGCCCGTGAAATGGAGGTTTATCTTGTCCATTGGCAACACCTGTGCGTGTCCGCCTCCTGCCGCTCCGCCTTTCTGTCCGAAGCAGGGACCGAGCGACGGCTCACGCAGGGCGCAGATGGCTTTCTTGCCTATGCGGTTGAGGCCGAGGGCCAGACCCACCGACACGGTTGTCTTGCCAATGCCCGCCTTGGTGGGGGTGATGGCTGTTACAAGAATGAGGTTGCTCTTCTTTATTTGCTCTTCATCGATGAGCTTTAGCGGAGCTTTGGCAATATACTTGCCGTAGTTCTCAATCTCGTCGGCAGGAATGCCGTAATTGGTCGCCACTTTGTGAATTTCTGTCAATTTGGTCTCGCGTGCTATCTCAATGTCAGATTTCATAATGTTGATTTTGTTTTTCTTAGAAAATGCAAAATTACACAATATTATTGGGGTGGCAAAATGATTTTTGAATTTTGAATTTTGAATTTTGAATTATTGCGGCTACTGCCGCAATTTTGAATTATTGAATTTTGAATTTTAAAGCCCCACCCCCGCGCCGCTTTGCGGCTTCCCCCTCCCCTTATGGAGGGGAGTGAATGGCCAGGGCTATTGAATTCTTCACTCTTCACTCTTCACTCTTCACTTTTAAAAACTTTTCACTTAACTTATGTTTGAATTCGGAATAAAGGATATCATCGACATCTTTTTGGTGGCTTTGATCTTGTATTATATCTACCGGTTGATGAAGGAGAGCCGTTCGCTGAACGTGTTCATAGGCATCATGGTGTTTGTGCTCGTGTGGCTGTTCGTCAGTCAGGTGCTGGAGATGCGCCTGCTCGGATCTATACTCGACAAACTGGTGAGCGTGGGTGTGATAGGTATCATCGTGCTCTTTCAGGAGGAGATACGCAAGTTTCTCTATTCGCTTGGAGCACACCAGAGGGTGAGAGCCCTGACAAGGCTCTTCTCGTCTCATAAGTCGAGCACCGATGAGGACAAGGAGACCATCATGCCTATCGTGCTGGCATGCATGGACATGGCACGCGGAAAGGTGGGAGCGCTTATCGTTATAGAAAGGGCAATTCGCCTCGACGACATCGTTGACACGGGCGACCGTATTGACGCAAACATCAACCAACGGCTCATCGAAAACATCTTCTTTAAAAACTCGCCGTTGCACGACGGGGCAATGGTCATTGCCGATAAACGCATAAAGGCGGCGGGATGTATTCTGCCTGTGAGCCACAGCCACAGCATACCGAAGGAGCTGGGTCTGCGACATCGTGCTGCCCTCGGCATCTCACAAGACAGCGATGCCATTGCTATCGTGTGCTCGGAAGAGACGGGACGCATATCGGTGGCGATAAAAGGCGAGTTCAAACTGCGACTCTCGGCTGAGGAGCTGGAGAGCCTGCTGGCACGCGAGATGAAGAGCTAAGGCTTCGGGCAGAGGTAAAGCTTAACCTTATTATATGGTCACACGGTTGCCGTGTGACCTTTTTTTGTCTCTGCTGACGCCTTTTTGGGTGTTGATAATCTTTTTCTTGCCTATTCTTGTGCGTAAAGATAATTATTGCTCCTTTTTAATAATTATTCCTCTTTTTTCTTTCCATGGCATCGATATTTTGTGTAATTTTGCAGTCGGATTTTGCAATGTGTATATTGCAATCTTGCCAAAGCGTTCTTTTATCACCCAAACAAGACAATTCTTTAAGGGCGTTACCTACAAAAAATATTTTTACTAGATAAATTATGGATTTATTACAGAAGATTGTTGCACGCGCCAAGAGCGACAAGCAACGCATCGTGCTCCCCGAGGCAACTGAGGAGCGCACTCTTAAGGCCGCCGACCGAGTACTGGCTGACGACATCGCAGACATCATCCTCATCGGTAATCCGGAGGAAATAAAGAAACTGGGAGCAGAGTGGGGGCTCACACACCTCGACAAGGCTACCATTATCGACCCGGAAGACCATCCTAAGAAAGAAGAATATGCCCAACTGCTTTGCGAGCTCCGCAAAAAGAAAGGCATGACCATCGAAGAGGCTCGCAAGTTGGTTGTCGATCCGCTTTATCTGGGCTGCCTGATTATAAAGAACGGCGATGCTGACGGTATGGTATCCGGCGCTTGCCATTCTACAGCAAACACCTTAAGACCTTGCTTACAGGTTATTAAGACCAAACCAGGAACCAAGTTAGTTTCCGCATTCTTCTTAATGGAAGTTCCGGATTGCGATCTTGGCGACAACGGTACATTCGTATTCGCTGACTGCGGTCTGAACCAGAACCCAACTCCG
>ENA-ORPK01000437-ORPK01000437.1-human-gut-metagenome-genome-assembly--contig:-NODE-437-length-39331-cov-5.073913_pt1 | contig 39331 bp, 38 predicted proteins | sample MGYA00242139_ERZ509068 | MGnify/ENA primary metagenome ERZ509068 (study PRJEB26280, sample SAMEA2338687) | human gut metagenome | biome: human gut; feature: human-associated habitat; material: faeces...
ATAAAAAGAAAATCTAACCAAGTACATGATTAGATTACATTATTTGTTAAACAGATGATTTAATTATAGGAGTTTCTATTATTAATATAAGGAAATAAACCCTAAAATTGGCAATAAATATCAATATACCGGTAAAAATATTTACGATTGGCATTTTTTACGCAACATTTGGCAAGAAAGTGTCTATAATGAACTTGCTAAAGACAAATTAAAAATTTGAAAGGAGATAGTTTTTAGTTCAATATGGCAAATAAAGATAAAAGAATTTGTATTATCGGCGGAGGTCCAGCAGGCCAAACCGTTGCCATGAACCTTGAAAAGAAAGGTTATGACAATTACGTCATCTATGAAAAATTAAATCGTGTCGGAGGGAAATGCTTCTCTCCAAAAATGAAGATGGGCCCAAAGATGGATGAAGAAAGAACCATCGAAATGGGTGCTGTTATGGGTTGCGATACCTATTTTGCAGTCGCAGAGGCTGAAAAATTCGGCGGAGCAAGTCATATTGGCGGACCAGCCATGGGTAGGAAATTCATGACTACCGAAGGCAAGGAGCTCAAAAAAGGTTTAGCAGAAAAGCTCAACATGCTTCTAAAGCTAAACAAGATGACCAAACTTCTAAAGAAAAAATATTATGGTTATGATGTCAATGGCCATAGGGGGGTTGCAAAAGGGGAATATGATGGTTCCTTGCCAACTACTCCAGAACTAAAGATTATCAAAGGCAAAAATCCTAACCTCAAGGATTTGTCTATGCCTTTCTCCGAATTTCTTAAGATGAATAAATGTGAAGCAGCTGCTCCAGTATGGAAAGGCCCATTCACTTCATTCGGCTATGGTTATTTTGATGAAATTCCAGCTGCTTATGTTCTTAAGTATCTAGATGGATTTACAGTTAGACAATTCTTATCAGTTGGTAAACTCTGGACTTGGAAAGATGGTACCCAATCCATTTGGGAAGGTGTCAATAAACATCTAAAGCATCCAGCAATACTAAATACCGAAGTTACTAAGATCGAAAGAAAAGAAGATAAGGTTTTGGTAACTCTAAACGGCAAAGATACCGAAGAATTCGATGATATCATCATCTGTACCCCATTAGAACTATTCTTGAAATATGGTGATCCAAGCGAACAAGAAAAGGAACTATTCTCCAAGATTGTCCATAAGGAATATTTCACCATGGCAGTCCGTACAACTCCAGATCCAGATATCTCTTATTACTTCTTTGCCAATATGACTCCAGAAACCAGGGGACACTTGATGGTTTTCTACCATAGGTGGCCAGGAGTTATCAACCAACCAGTCGTAACATTTACTCTCCGTAACCATGAAGGATGCGAAGATGTCCCATTCGAAGATGCTAAAAATACGACTATCGCGGATTTGGCCAAGGCTGGACTTCCAGTCAAGGCAACCGAAAGAATCGATGACTGGTATTATTTCCCACATGTAAGTTCAAAAGATTATGCCGATGGATGGTATGATAAAGTTGAAGCTATGCAAGGTAAGAACCATACTTACTATGCTGGTGAAGTCATGGCATTCGGCGACATGGAAGAAACCGCTGAATATGCAAGGGAATTAGTTATCCGTTATTTCTAATTCGACCTCCTTTGAAGGCCCTAGTACCTCCTGACTAGGGTCTTTTATTTTACCTAATTGTTAAGTTTAATTAATTTTCTCTTGACATGAATGTTAAGTTAACTATACTTTTCATCGTAAAGGAGGCAAAATATGCCATTACCATTTGCGCCAATTGGAAAGAAACTAACTATCGTAAAAGTTAGGGGAGAAGATAGGAGTACCAAACACCTTGCTTCTTTGGGCCTAGTTAAGGGAGAATCCATTTTTCTTTTGCAAGAAGAACATGGGGCAGTGGTTATCAATGTCAAGGAATCTAGACTAGGTCTAGATAGAAATGTATCCATGGGCATTGAGGTTGAGGTTCAACATGAATAACAAACTATCTGAAACTCCAATCGGGACAACTGTCTATGTTGACTCTATTGCAGGGGAAGGAAGGGTAAAAAGAAGACTCTTCGACATGGGAATTACCCCAGGTGCTGAAATCTATGTAAGAAAGAAAGCCCCTCTAGGTGATCCTATTGAAATTACTATTAGGAATTATGAACTTTCTCTTCGTCATAGCGAAGCTGAATCGGTTCTAGTAAGGAGCCATAAATGATTAACGCAGCATTATTAGGTAATCCAAACTGTGGTAAGACAACCTTATTTAACGCTTTGACTGGGTCGACTGCCTATACTGGCAACTGGCCTGGAGTCACTGTCGAAAAAAGGGAAGGTGTCTATAAAAATAAGAAAAAGGGTAGCGAAGAAATAAAGATTACTGACCTTCCAGGTATCTATTCTTTATCTCCATATAGCCCAGAAGAAGTTATTTCTAGGAATTTCATTCTTCATGAAAAACCTGATGTAGTAATTTCTGTCATCGATGCGACTAATCTTGAGCGTAATCTATATATGACTACCCAACTCCTAGAAATGGATGTTCCGGTAGTAGTTGCCCTTAACATGATTGATGCGGTTGCTGAAAATGACCAACGAATCGATGCAAGGGAACTAGAAAAGGCTTTAGGAGTCAAGGTAGTTTCAATCTCTGCTTTAAGAAATAAGGGCCTAGATGAATTAATGGAAGCAGTTTCTAAAGCTAAAGAAAGAAAAGGAACTTCATTCCTTCCATTTAAGGAAACTTTAGAAAAAGCCAAGAAGATCTATGAAGATAACCATATAGATTCTCCATTATTCCATGCGGTTAAGGCCCTTGAAAAAGATGAATTAGAAGAAAAAGAAAATAAAGTCGCCTATAACGAAGTAAATGATTTAGTTAAAGATGACAAGGTTGATTATGAATCTTCTATTGCTGATGAAAGATATAAATTCCTCTCACCTTTAGTAAATAAAGTCATCGAAGGCAAAAAGACTAGAAACGAAAGCGAAAAGCTTACCTTGTCAGATAAAATCGATAAGGTAATGACCAATAAATGGGCTGCCTTGCCTATTATGATTGTCATCTTATTTGCTATATTCCATATCGTATTTGCTGGAGACTTATTCTACATGCATGCGATGGGATTAGATCTAGGGGAAGGATATCTAGGTTATATCAAATTCAATATCGGAGGAGAAGAAGTCCGCCCATTTGCCGGATTATTCTATGATGATGCCGGAATTGTCTCTATTGGAGAATTCCTCCACAGATTAGCTGGCGATCAGGAAACTGGTATATTAGGTTGTATTGCCCTTGGCATTAAGCAAGGATTAATTAGTGCTGGTGCTTCGGATTGGATAATTGGCTTAATATATGATGGTGTTCTAGGTGGGGTATGTGCCGTCTTAGGATTTGTACCTCAAATCATGCTTCTATTTGCTTTCTTCTCCTTGCTAGAAGATAGCGGATATATGGCTAGAATCGCCTTCGTATTAGATAGATTATTACGTAGATTTGGTGTTTCTGGACGTGCATTCTTGCCTATGATTATGGGATTTGGATGTGGTGTCCCTGCCATGATGAATACAAGAACACTTTCTTCTGACCAAGAAAGAACAAAAACCATCCGCGTCATTCCATTCTTCACTTGCGGTGCTAAAGCTGAATTCTTGGTAATCATTGCTGCTGCGATTGCTGCAGCTGGTGGGCTTGATGCTGGCTTATTCACCTTCATGCTATATCTACTTGGTGTAGTTATTGCTCTTGTTTCCGTCATTGTCATGACTAAGACTAGCCAAAGGGAAAAAGTACCTCCATTTATCATGGAATTACCTGCTTATCACCTCCCAAGTCCAAAAGCCTTGGCCTTACATGTCTATGACAAGGGAAAACACTTTGTCATCAAGGCATTTACCATCATCTTCTTATCTACTGTTATCATCTGGGTCTTGTCTAATTTCTCCTGGAAATGGGAAATGGTTGAACCAAATGAATCAATTCTCCATGATCTTGGTGTCTTCATTGCTCCTATATTTACTCCTCTTGGATTTGGAAGTGCCCAAACTGGTGGATATTCATGGATATTCTCCGTTGCTTCTATCCAAGGTATAGTCGCTAAAGAAAATGTTACTTCAACAGTCGAAAGCCTTGCTTCTGGTTTAGGGTTAAGTTCATTTGAAGATATTGCTGCTGCTAGTGGAATAACTAAAGGTGGCTTAGTTGGATTTGCTTTGTTTAACATGCTTACGATTCCTTGCTTTGCTTCTGTTGCAACTGCTAAAGGCGAATTAAAAGATCATAAGACATTCGTATTCACTGTCTTATTCTGGTTAGGCTTATCCTATATCATGGGTATAGTTGGTTATATCAGTGTCGATTATGTTTGGACTTTAGGAATTACATTACCATTACTTATTCTAGGCGGAGTAGGACTATATTTCTATGACCGTTATAAAACCAAGAAAGAGGCAATGGTTGCATGAACCTATTAGTATTAGAAAATATAAATGTAATCGATATAGTAATATTAGTAGTTGTTGCTATTGTTATAATCCTTGCCGCTACTTATGTAATAATCAAAAAGAAAAGCGGTGGATGTAATTGTGGTTGCTCTTCTAATAAGGGAAAGTCCTTGTTAGCGGATTATAAAGCAACCAAAAAAAGAGAAGAGAAGAAGCATTGTTGTTGTTGCTGCAATGATACTGATTCCAAGAAGGAAGGCGAATAACCTTCCTTCTTTTATCCTTATATTATTTATATAAGCGAATTTAGGTCAAATCATGCATCAATTTGTGAATTTGGTTATTGTTAAGTGTCTTTCCTTGCCTTATAATAGCAAAGCCGTTTTTGAAACGGTATAAGGTCTATAACGGTTTGGGACTTTAGCTCAGCTGGGAGAGCGCGTGCTTTGCAAGCATGAGGTCGACGGTTCGATCCCGTTAAGTTCCACCATATGGCTGCGTAGCCCAGTTGGTTAGAGCAATCGGCTCATACCCGGTGTGTCGAGGGTTCGAGTCCCCCCGCAGCCACCAATCGATTAATTCCCTATTGCAAAATAGGGTTTTTATTTATATTATAATATTGAGCTGTCCGAAAGGACTGGGTTCACCAATTAAGGGCAGGACGCCCTTTTTATTATAGTTATGAAAGAGTTGTCTATTTTTGTCGACGAAGCAGGAGTGTTTGGACCGTTTAACTATAAAGATCCATACTATATACTTTCGTTTGTCTTTCACAATCAAGAAGATGATTTATCATTGGAGATAGCACATTTTGAAGAGAATATTCGAAACCTTGGCTTTGATATCAAATCTTTGCACGCTGGACCAATAATTAGAAGAGAAGAAGAATACGAATTGGTAGATAGAAAATCTCGCCAACGCATTTTCAAATCTATGATGTCTTTTTTCCGTAGAAGTCCCCTAAAATGCAAGTCTATATTTATTGAAAAGAAACATATGGAAGAAGATGTTGAAATGATAGGAAGATTAACGTTAGAACTAAAAAGACTCCTTCAAGATAATATTGAATATTTCTTGTCTTTTGATGTTGTTAAAGTTTATTACGATAATGGCCAAATCCCCATTGCCAGAATGTTATCTACCGTTTTTAGATTTGTTTTAAATAATGTAGAATTTAGGAAAGTTCTTCCGTCTGAATATAGATTGTTTCAGATATCTGATATGCTTTGCACTTTAAAATTGGTTGAATTGAAATTAGAGAATAAAAATTTATCAAAATCAGAAAAAGCATTTTTCGATTATGATGATAGAATGCTAAAAAAGCATTATTTAAAAGTTATTGATTCCAAAACAATATAATTCTCATATATCAAATAGTTTTTGACTGGGCAATCGGTTGGTTTCCTTTCGTTGCCTATATTCTTGGCGGTTTGGTTGGATGTGCATTCGCCGCTATTTATAACATTGGGAAAAAGAAATTTATATCTTTCTGTGTCGATTCTGGTTTTTCTTGTTTTGGGCTTGTTGACCAGGATTACACTTTGCCTGAATCAGTACTTGCTGAAATGGGAATTGATATTACGCCTATTTCAAGAACCCAAGTATCTAGAACTGAAATTTCAAGAACCCAATCACAAAGCTATACTAGTAGAACAACTCTCCAGACTGTCGATATAAAAATTGTTAAGCGTGGAATAATTGGCATTAACCAAGTTGGATATGTTTTAGCCTAAAATATTTACGTTTCTTTTGGTTTTTAAACAAAAAGAAGTTATGCTTTTTTGAAGACATGGTCTGAGGGCAAGACCTTAAAAAGATATCCCAAACGAAGATAAGGCCCAAGGATAGGACCTTATAAAGAAATCCCAAATGAAGATGCTTGGCTAATACCAAGCTTTTTTTGATAATTGAACTTATTGTTCCAAGGACATAAATAGGTCAATCGAAAATAGTTTTTCATAAATGCACTTTGTTTGATTAATCCTATAAAACTAGGTATAAGAATTATATCTAAACTAATTAATAACTCTTATGGAAAAGTATTTGCCTATTTTAAAGAAAACCCATCTATTTAAAGGAATCGAAGATAAAGATATCGTTACTTTGCTTTCTTGCTTAAAGGCAAATATTCATCAATACAAAAAGGGCGAATATGTTTTAAGACAAGGCGATTATTTAAATAACTTAGCGATTGTTCTAGAAGGTTCACTCCATATCCAAAATGATGATTATTGGGGAAATAGAAGCATTTTAGGAGTTATATCAAAAGGAGAAATATTTGGAGAAGCCTATGCTTTTTCTAGTGAAGAAGCATTGCTAAATGATGTAGTTTCAATCGAAGATTCTTCAATTATGCTTATTAATCCTAAAAAGATAATGTCTATTTGCTCTTCATCTTGTTCATTTCATTCTAAGGTAATTGAAAATCTATTCTATGTTTTTTCGGAAAAGAATAGAAAGCTAGTCCGGAAACTAAGACACATTAGCAAACGTTCAATTAGGGAAAAGTTAATGTCATATCTTTCAGAGCAAGCAAGAAAACAAAATGATCCCAATATAATAATCCCATTTAATAGGCAACAACTTGCATACTTCCTTTCTGCTGATAGAAGCGCCTTGTCTAATGAATTATCAAAAATGAGAGACAAAGGGCTTATTAAATACCATAAAAATAAATTCACTTTGTTATAAATTTATCACTTACGTTGTAAATACAACCGATTAATATCATTTTTCCTAATAAAATCTAGTAAAAGGAGTTTTTATTATGGATAGGATAATCGATTTTTCTAAACCAGTTGCAACATTAATAAAACAATACCCAGAGATAATAACGATACTTAAAGACCTTGGCTTTAAAATGATTGATAAACCAATTGCTTTAGCTACCTTAGGTAAAGTTACTTCAATTAATAAAGGGGCATCTATTAAAAAGATAGATATAAATTTAATTGGAAAAGCATTCGAAGATGAAGGATTTAAAGTAATAAATAAGGGGAATAAATAATGAAAAGAAGAATTATTCAGATAGATGAAGAAAAATGCAACGGATGTGGGGCATGTGCATCTAGTTGCCATGAAGGCGCGATAGAGATAATTAATGGCAAGGCTAAACTAACTAGAGATGATTATTGTGATGGGTTTGGGGATTGTTTGCCAAGTTGTCCAATGGGGGCGATTAGCTTTATCGAAAAAGAAACGTTGGCTTATGATGAAGATGCCGTTATGAAAAACAAGCAAGCAAAAATGCAAGAAAAGATGAGAAGTGTTGGGGTTATTATTGGACATCATGAAGGCTGCCCTGGAAAGAAAGCCATGAGCATAAATCATCAAAAAGAAGAACTAGATAACTCTATTTATAGAAAACCTATCTCACGTTTAAATCAGTGGCCTTGCCAAATAAAGCTAGTAAATGTAAATACCCCTTATTTTTCTAATGCCAAATTATTGATCGCAGCAGATTGTGTTGCATATGCATATGCTAATTTGCATGAAGAATTTATGAAAGGGAAAATAACTCTTATTGGTTGCCCTAAACTTGATATGGTTGATTATTCAGAGAAACTAACTGAGATCATTAGAAATAACGACATCAAAAGTTTAACTATAGTCAGAATGGAAGTACCTTGTTGTGGAGGGCTTGAAAATGCTGCTAAAAAGGCTTTGCAAGATAGTGGCAAATTCATTCCTTGGCAGGTTACTACGATTTCAATAGACGGGAAGATATTGGATTAAGATATATTAAGTGTTTTAGTTACTAAACAAAAAAATTCGATATAGACGATTTGATAAAAACCATAAAAGTCGATCGCATTAAGACTAGCAAAACTGATAGAATTATAATGTTTTAAGATCTATAGTTCTTAAAGGAGTCGAAAATGAGTCTACAACCTTTTGTGAAATGGGCTGGTGGCAAACGCCAGATTATGGATAAACTTTTGGAATTCAAACCAAAGAAATTCAAGCATTATTATGAACCTTTTGTTGGGGGTGGTGCTTTGCTAATGGAATTAGAACCAATCCACGCAACAATAAATGATTCCAATAAAGAATTGATGTATGTCTATAAATGTCTGAGAAGCAAAAGACTATTTAAGAAGTTTTATGAACTTTGTAAGACTCATGAAGCCAATCATAGCGAAGAATATTATTATAAGATTAGGGACTTAGATAGAAAGAAAAGTAGTTATGCCAAGATGACGATGGCTGAAAAAGCAGCTCGTTGCGTTTATCTTAATAAAGCTTGCTTCAATGGACTTTATAGAGTAAGTGGTAAAGGGTATTTTAATGTCCCGTCAGGCAAAAAAGAGAAGGTTAACTGCTTTGATGAAGAAAACATCAAGGCTTTGCATAAATATTTCCATAAAAGAAAACCAGTCATTCTAAATAAAGATTTTGCTGAGGCAGTCAAAACCGCTAAAGCAGGTGACTTTGTATATTTTGACCCGCCTTATGATTTGGTAGGGAAACAATCTTTTACTTCTTACACGGCTTCTGGATTTGGAAGAAAAGAGCAGGAAAAGTTAAGAGATCTTGTCAAAGAGCTTACCGAAAGAGGAGTTCTTGTCATGGTTAGCAATGCGAACACCGAATTCATCCAAGAACTTTATAAGGACTTCAACATTCATGTCATCAATGCGAAAAGAATGATTAATTCAAAAGGCGATGGACGTGGGGCCGTAGAAGAAGTAATCGTAACAAATTACTAATATGTTAAAGAAAAAAGATATTTATTTTGAAGATAATGATTTTACCTTAGCAAAAGGTGATTGCTTTCTTTTGCTTAAAAAAATAGAGCCAAAGTCTGTTGACTTCATTTTTGCTGACCCACCTTATTTCCTTTCTAGCGGTGGCATAAGTTGTCAAAGCGGTAAGCAAGTATCCGTCAACAAAGGTGAATGGGACCATTCAAAAACAATTGAAGATAGAATCAAATACCATAGAAAATGGATTTCATTATGTAGAAATGTTTTAAAAGATGATGGAACAATTATGATTTCATCCACTTTACATAGCGTTTATGCCATTGGAGTAGCACTTGAACTAGAAGGTTTTTCCATCATAAATAACTTAATTTGGAAAAAAACTAACCCTGCTCCTAATTTATCTTGTAGATGTTTTGTCCACTCAACGGAAACTATATTATGGGGGAGAAAACAACTTACCCTCAAAAAGAAAGGAAAACATTATTTTAATTATCAAGCTATGAAAGAAGAAAATGGCGGTAAACAAATGAAAGATGTCTGGGAATTTGGAGCCGAACCAGAAATCCTTGAAATTGCTACCTCTCCGAAGAGTGAGAAAAAATACGGCAAACACCCTACGCAAAAACCTGTTAAACTATTAGAAAGGTTGATTATAGCCGCTACGAAGGAAAATGATTTGATTCTAGATCCTTTTAACGGCTCTGGTACAACTGGAATTGTTGCGACACGTCTAAATAGAAAATACATAGGTATAGAGTTAGATGAGCAATATTTAGAGTTAACTAAGGATAGATATCTAGGAGAAATTAACGATGGTCAATAGAGATTTCACTGCATGGTTAGCAACTATGAAAGATAGTATTGCTACATGGACTTATTACACTGACTTTCCAAAAGTATATGAGAATGTCAAAAAGATTAAAGTTGAACTCAATATTTTAAATTCCTTAATTGGCTCGAAAAACATCGAAGAAGAATTTAAAAACATTGTTAGAGAATATCCAAAGGTATTATCTGCAGTACCAATATTGCTAGCCAAAAGAGAATCCGAAATCAAGGTGCAAGATAATCAAGGCAGCTATGTTTTTAACTTTGCCAAAATGAATTATACGGTTGAACAATATAACCTATTTATGAGAAATAGCGGTCTTTATGACTTACTTCAAAATCATATAATCAATAACTTAGTCGACTATGTTTTAGGAATTGAAGTAGGGATGGATACCAACGGCAGAAAGAATAGAACCGGCGATGTCATGGAAGATTTAGTTGAATCGTATCTAATCAAGGCCGGCCTGATTAAGGACAAGACATATTTTAAAGAAATGAATGCTTCTGAAATCAAAAGCAAGTTCGGCATAGACTTATCCGCATTAAGCAATGATGGCAAAACCGAGAAGAGATTTGATTTTGTCTTCTTTGGCGCACTCAATACCTTATTTGCCTGTGAATGCAATTTTTATGGTAGCGGCGGTTCTAAATTAAATGAAACTGCAAGAAGCTATAAAACTTTAGCAGAAGAATCTAAAAGGATACCAGGTTTCCAATTTGTTTGGTTTACGGATGGGAAAGGATGGATTTCTGCTAGACATAACCTAGAAGAAACTTTTGATATTTTAGATAACGTATTTAATCTAAATGATTTGGAAAACGGGGTTATCGATACCCTTGTTGATTCCAGTAAATATTTACAAACCAAACTAGAATAATTAGGTCAACTAACCCTTATTCTATACTTATATACGCGTGCACAAGCAAGCGCGTACAAGTAAGCACGCACCAATCTTTCTAGGCGCATAATGCGCGCTCTAGATTACTATTTTCTTTTGCTTTTTTACTCCTTAGAATATGGCCGTCATTAAAGAAAGGCCTCGATGACATTGAATAAATTCATAATTCGAGAACTTACTTAATATTAAGTAAAGCAAGTTAAATCTTTAATGATATTGACATAGGAGGAATAATAAAAATGTCAAACAAGCCATATGATTACCTAATCAAAACCAAATCCAAAGAAGAAAGAAAAGCCATTATTGATTATCTTACCGATAAGGATGGATTCATCATTTCCGCTATCAATGATTATGAAGGGGAAAGAGTAGTCGCGGTTTCTAGACGTGGTGTTACTGTTCTTTGTGTCGCTTCTAATGGTGCTTTAGAGAAAAGCGATAATATAGTCTTCTCTTCTAGTAATGATTTCATTTTCTTCTTGGAGGCTAAATAAATATGGGGAATCATTATTTATTAATCATGCCTGATGGAGAATATAGGGGATGTATTGTTCCTACTGGCAAACCATTAATCAAAACTTTAGAAGAATTCGTTGATAATTGGTATAAAGTCACTAGAGACGATCCTAAAGAATATGGACATATTGTATTAGAAGAAAATTGTCCTAAATGTGGTGAAAAACTCCATGCGAAAGAACATAAAGATATAACTAATATTTGGTGCCCTTATTGCCAATATCGAGTAATTAGACAAAAGAAAGAAAAAACGCCTAAGAATGATTAGGGATATATGTATGGAACTAGTTTGTATTTCGCTCCCTAAAAATTGAAATATTTTATCAAAAGGTACCCATTTGGGTACTGTGCTTTCTCTTTGCTTTTGTTAAAGTTTTCACGTGAATATGGATACATGGGTCGCACGGATTTATAAATTTATGGTTTTGGAAGTTAGTCCATTATCAATTTAGTGCTACTCGTTGTATTCATTTTTATTTTGAATAAGATTTACAGCCGTTATGGCTATAAAAAAGGAGAAAATTTATGATTCAATTAAGGAAAACTAAATCCAAATTAGTATCTTTTTTTGGAGGTCTATTTGCTTGCGCTTCTTTATTATTGGGAACAAGACTAACTGCAACTGTAACAGAAACAAATGCAAGCTCAAATTTTATTAGCGATATAGAGTTCTCGCTTAATAAGGTTGATATAGGTGACTCAGTTGCTTCTTTATTTGATTTTAAAGATGAAGCGAATAAGAGGATTACTGTCCCTGCTAATTCTAAATATAGCGTTTCTTTAGAAGTTGTCTGGAGAAATGGACAAGGCCGTATGCTTTGGTCATCATCTGGAGATGGTTCTTGGACTGCAATTGAAAATGAAATAGTCGATGAAAACGAATCTTTTGTTATTAGGTTTAAAATACTTCCTGAATCCGGATACGAATTAAGCAGGGACCTTTCTTATCTTAATGACCATACTAAAATAACTGGTCTAAACCTAGGGAAAGGAAAAGACATTGAATTATGGGATATGGCCGGATATAACAAAATTAGCAAATATATATTACTAGATTTTATTCTCATTAGAGGTATGGATTATATTGGGGGTGGAACATCTATTACCCCTCGAATTGGAGAAGCGGTCTCTGGAAGAATAGGTGGCTCAGTTCATACAGGTTTCTGGATCGTTGGCGCGGCTACTCCTTATACCTATGAAGCAATAAATGCTCCAATAGGATTAGAAATAGAGTCGTCAAATGTCTTTTCTGAATCTAATTGCTATTATAAATTGACTGCTAGAAACAGCATGAATAGTGGAACTGCTTATGTTATTGCGACTGCTGCAAACGGAAAAACTTGTAAAATCCCATTGAATATTAATGGCGTTTCTGGTGGCCATGAACATACTTATGGAGATATAGAATGTATTGATGGCACGCATCACGGCAGGACGACTTGTAGCGATCCAAGTTGTCCAGGTGTATCACCTTATTTTGATGTTAATTCAGATATAGGAGAACACGATTATTATGGGAACTGCACTGTTAGCTGCAAGACTTGTGGGGAAGTTATTAACGCGAATGGAATTCATGATTATAAATGTGTAAAAGATCCGACCGATTCTAGTAAACACATATATAAATGTGAATGCGGTGCTCTTAAATATGATTCAAACGGAAATCTAGTTAAAGAAGAACATAAGGGTGGAACTCCTACTTGTGTTGAACAAGGAATTTGTATCGATTGCAATGAAGCATATTTACCTGCGATTGGGCATAAATATGAATTTAAGGTTCTAACTTTTGTTGCTGGTGGAGGAGAACAACACATCCTTAAATGCGCTACTTGTAATATAGAAGATACTAAATATAGGCATGCCCCGACTGGAGGAGTTGCAACTTGTGCTCAAAGAGCAATTTGTAGCTATAGCAAAGATGGACATACCTGTAATCATGAATATGGAGAATTTATTGACCACAATTTTGAAAATGGAATTTGTAAAGATTGCCATGTCGAAGAAGTAGTTAGGAGTTTTGAATTAGAAATCCCTAAATATAGAAGGGGAATGTCATTTGAACCTTTCTTCTATCCAACTGTTACAAAAGGAAATGTGATTAACCGTGGGGATATTTATTCAATTGGGTCTAAAACAAAAGATGCTGATTTTGTTTGTAACATTAACAATGCCTATCAAATTAAAATTGACTCCAATAGCTTGATGATTTATCAAATAAAGCCACAAGCAAACCACAAATTCCCATCTGAAGGAATAGATGCAATCGAAATAAATATTAAAAACGGGATATTGCTACATAAGGAACTTGATGAAGTGACTCAAGTAATAAAAATCCATGTAATGATGCCTTTAGAAGATGTAGTCCAGAATGTCGACATTGAATTTGGAAAGGCAATTATTGGGAACAAAATTGAAGAAATATCCATAAAAGAAAACAATGGATTAAACTTTGAAGTTGTTAATTTTGATAATGTAGTCGGAGATGGAACATTCCTAGGGCACATACCTGTTTATGTTACTCTTAAATTAATGGCTCCTGATGGAATGATATTTGCTAATTCAAGAATTAATGATCCTAATAGGTGGCTATGCGAATTAAATATAATTAGAGGCACTGCATTAGAAATGACTAGTAGTGCAGACAATAAAGAAGTCACCATTAAATTCAAACTTCCATTGGCAACTGATTGTACTCATGATAACGTCACCTTAAAAGAAGCTGGGTTTGAAGAGACCTGTACAAGTGATGGTAAGCACGATAAATATATTTGTCTTGATTGCAAAAAGGAATTTGTTGGACGTGAATGTGAGACTATTTGGAATGAAAAAGATGCAGTTATTAAAGCGTCTCACAAAGTCAAACATGTCACAGCAAATGATGTTATTAAGGCTGATGAAAATGGCAAAAATGGCAAAGATGGGAACATTGCCTATTATGAATGCGAAAGAAGTGAATGTGGCAAATTATTCCTTGATGAAGCCTGTAAAAACGAAATCACTTTGGAAGAAACTATAATTCATGATTATAAATCTACCCATTCAGCAGATGATTCATCTCATTATTATGAATGCCATAACTGTGATCATAAAAAAGATATAGAATCCCACTCATTTGGTTCTTGGATTAATGAAGTTGCCCCAACTACAGAAGAATTTGGTGTCAAAGGTCATCAAGATTGCTCAATCTGTAAGCATCATTTCGATGAAAATGGTAAGCTTATAGATGATCTTAGGATTGCTAAGATTGGTACCCATAAAATTACCATTACCGGTGGGGGTGCTTCTAGTGACGGAGAAGATGGGTTCTATAAAGAAGGTGATAAAGTGACTATTGTTGCTGAACCTCCAAAAGAAGGAAAAAGATTTGCGGGATGGGTTGATGCAGACGGAAATATAGTTTCTACTGATCCTGAATATACCTTCACCGTTACAAAAGAAATGGTCCTGATTGCTAAATATGAAGATATTCCTCTAAACCCAAATAGCGGATTATCAGGTGGTGCAATTGCAGGAATTGTAATTGGCTCTAGCGTTGCAGCTTCTCTAGCAGGATTCTCATTATTCTGGTTTGTAATTAAGAAAAAGTCCTTTAATGACTTGATATTAGTTACTAAAGGAATATTTAAGAAAAAATAATAATTTTAGGCCTATTGCTAAATCAGTTAGGTGATGCAGCGGGCCTTTTTGTTAGAAAAGTAAAAGTTATCAGTTTTTCGATGTACAATTGATTGTCGAAAGAAAATCATATGGTTAATTTTTGTTTAAGTAATGAAGAAAAAGCTCTTCTAAAAAGTCTAATCGGAAAGAAACTTATTAATTTTAGGCATGACCCTTTAGATAAGCTTGGAAAAGAAACTGTTTATGGAAGAATTGAATTATTTTTCAATGATTCAATAGTCTTACTCGACTATGGCTATAAGCCATATCCACTTTTTGGCAACGAAGATGATGACCACCCGATGTTCTTGGCTAAAATTATCGATGAAAAAGACGCTATTTCAGCTTTAAAAGACGTCACTCAAATAAATGTGGAAGTTAAAAAAGGGATTACCGGAATTACTTTAGTTGAAGATTATGCCGAAATTACATATGACGACAAAGCAGACTCGCTTAGAATATTGAAAGCAATAATATTCAAGTTTGGAAAAGAAGAAATTGCTATCCAAGGCGACTACATGATACCTTTACTAGACATAATGAAAGGAGAAAATGTTGCTTCTAGACTTGCTAATCCTGGCGATGAATTTGAAAATGATCCTGAAACCAAATTTATAGCTAAAAGGTTTTTCGTTGAACTATAGTATTTTTTGTTTATATAATGGAGACAAATCTGGAGAAACCATATGGCCTTAATTAAATGTCCTGAATGTCATAAAGAAATAAGTGACAAAGCACCTACTTGCCCTCATTGCGGTTATCCTTTATCTAATAATCCTGAAGTAGTTATAGATGAAAAAGCCTCTGCAATTATTGAAAGAAACCATAAGCATAATTGCATTGGAGGTATCGTAGCAGGAATTATTTCCATCATAACTGGGATAGTTATGTTTTGCTGTTCTTTCATTGAAAATATCAGCAAGGACAGCTCTTCCTTCATATCTTTTATAATAACTGGAATAATCTTAATTTTATTAGGAATATTCGCGGTTACATATTCGACTTATAGATTAAAGAACTACTAATACCTTATATATAATATAGATATATAGATTAATTGAATTTGATTTCGACTAATTTTGTTTCAAGTGGACCAACTGTAACATTTAGCTCTAATTCATCGCTAGTAATGAATTCTTCCCTGCTAGAATAATCCATCTCACTAAGATGTTTCAAAACTTCGATTTCATCTTTGTTAAGCAATTTATTCCCACCCATATCCAACCATTTATCATAACTAGAACCGCTCTTTTTTGATATGGTGGATATTTTTATTTTGGCAGAGTTGTAATTTAGGTTATTAATCTTTAATTTATAGGTAATATTCGTGGATTTCGGGAAGCAAGTATATCTATTTAGGTTGGATATCTGGAAATATTCCTTATCGGCGAATAAATCGGAGTAGTGGTTATAATTATTTAGAAGGATTACTAATCTATTCTCGTTTATAGTCACTAGGTAATTAGAAGAATTAGATAACACATTGTTTTCTAATTTAGATAATAAGCAATAGGCATTATATGAACTCTTCTTGATATAATCATAAGTAAGCATCCCGTCCTTGCCATGATATTGATTGGCATCATAGGCACTTACTGAAGTCCTATCTACAAAACTATTTTTTGAGAAACTAGACAAATCCTTTTCATTCTCGATAAAGTTTTCAATTAGATAGCTCGATGAATATAAGGTGTCATTTAATAGGGATTCATTATTAGTAAAATTAACCCCATGGAAGAACATCTTATTCTCGATAAATCCATTATTTTGCTTTAGATAGGATATGAAATCTGCCATTTCATGACGGTTCTTGCTTAGATTTGAATCATCGCTAAAATCATCTACATATTTAATCGGAATAAAATCAAATTCTAAATCTAATTTCTTTATCCTGTCTAGGAAAGAGAAATACCCATCATGAGATTCAATGTCTTTTTTGTAGAATAGAGGGGTACCTATCTTATATTTATTATCCCTTCTTTTGACTGTTTGGAATAAAGAATTATATAAAGTAATAGATTCTTCGCTATTGGGATCGGTATATGTATTAGGCTTCCTAGTCTTAGAAAAAGAAATCATCGTCCCATCAAGCTTATCTTTAAAGACAACGTCCATATAATCTAGCATTTGATTTACCAAAGTATAGAATTCATCGACATTTAATAAATCTTCGTTATATTCAAATATTAGATAAGGTAAGGCATTATTCTCTATTATCTTATTTAGTATATGTGAGAAATAGACGTAATTGATATTCCATTGGTTAGATTCGTCTCTATTTAATATATGTGTCTGCTTGGCTAGGATATGGGGGATAAGTAGATATTTATAATCTAGATCTTTCTTAGCCTCGCTTAATCCTTTTGTTACAAGTTCATTAACTAAATCGCTAGGTCCGAATAATTCTAATACCTCGTTGCCCTTGCATTTAATCTTTCTGGTCTTTCCTTTTAAATCGATTGGGATAAGCATTTCTGTTGCCCTGACTGAATTATCTTTATGGGCATTAGGAGAGCCATATTGTTCATATTTGGATAATATTTTGTCCAATGCCTGCTTCCTGAACAATTTATTGTCTGTATTGATGAGTTTGATTGCCTTCCGCTCATATTTTTGTCTATATTCATTAGGAGTAGTCCCATTTATTTTCTTAAAGGCACGTACATAGCTTCTTACATCTTCAAAACCGTGCTCATCGCTAATTTGCTGGACGGTTTTATTGCCTTGAAGCAAATCGTTTAATGAATGGTTGATTCTTAAATTATCATAGATATCAATGAAGTTAAGCCCATATGTATTCTTGTATAGCCTAGACAAATAAGATACAGAATAATTGAATTTCTCGCTTAAATAAGTAAGGGTAATCTTCTCTTTGTAATGGTCATTTAGATATCCGTTTATCTTATTTATCGTATCTAGGGATTCTTTGTTCAAAGTAGCTTCTTTTGGAGCGACGACTTTAAAATCGTTAACTAACTGGGCAAAGAAAGAATAGGCAATAGCCCTATTGGTATAGATAGAATTGACATTTTCCATCGTATTATAGGCAATTATTGAATATAAAAGATAACGAATCGTGTTGTATCTAGGGTTATTTTTTACTTCCATCGAATTGAGGTTAAAGTAAATATTGTCACCCCCTCCATCGATAGAAAATCCATTAACATCAATTAATACGGAAATCAAAGTCGCGACATCTTGGCTGATGATGTGGTGAAATTGCTGAGGGTTAATGATAACTAAATCATCACTAACGGCATGGTAACACCTATTCCCTATAAATATATCGCATTCCCCATCTAATATAAGAAGTAGCTGAGCCATGTTATGCATATGGCGGTAGATGGTATCGAATTTGACAATCGAGAAACTCATTGGGATCTTGTTCTCGAAATTAATTAGCATTGTTTCGTTTTTCATGTCTAGATTGTAAAGTAAGCGATTACATTCTTCAATTAGAAATACTCACTTTTTTGACATTGTAAATCAATTGTTATATCGGTAAAACGTTATAGAATACAAAAAATTGAGTAACTTCAGTTAAAATATAGAGTTAAAACTAGACTTGCTTAATAATAAAATGTCATCGTCAAAGAATGAGGTAAATCATGAAGGAACCGATTTTTAAAGCAAGTCACATTGTAAAACAGTTTGGACCTACTATTGCCCTTAATGATGTCGACATTTCAATCTATCCAGGAGAAATTCGCGGATTCATCGGCGAAAATGGCTCTGGAAAGTCAACAATGTCTGCTATCATGACTGGAATTTATGAAGCAACTAGTGGCCAAATGGAATACCATGGCAAAGAATGGAAACCATCTTCCATGGTCGAAGCCTTGAATGGCGGCATTGGTATCATAGTCCAGGAAAATGGTACTATTGGCAATATTTCTGTTGCCGAGAATATCTATCTAGGGGAACTTTCTAATTTCTCCGGGGAGAATTATTTTGAAAGCAAGAAGGTAGAGAATTTCTCTCCATTATTTGATTTGTCATTAAAGGAATTTGATGACCTATATAATCAATATAATGAAAAACTTAGCTCTATCGAAAGCAAGAAAGAAAAGAAGAAGTTAATAAAGGAAATGCTTTCTTCTTTAAAAGCCAAATATCTTGAATTAAATGAAACTTTAGTAAAAGGCAATCCTGCTAAGATAATTAAAGAAGATGAGAGGTTCGACAAGAAAGCAACTGAATCTTTTGCTTCATTCCAATCTAAAATCGATTTTATTAATGTTAAATATAATGAGAATAATGAAAATCTTGATCCTACTTTAGTTTCTAGAAGAAGAGAATACGCCATAAAGATGGCTAAGCAAGAATATAAAGCCGCCGTTAAGAAAAATGATGATGAATCATACCTAAGAAGGCTTTGGATTAAGAATGATGTTACTTATTTAAAGAACCATTATTTGAATGCCTGCTCAAATTTAAAGGAACATGTCTCTTCAAAAACCTTGAAAGCCATTAGGAAAGTATGTTTGAATGCTATCTTTGGCCTATTTGTTAATGGCAAGAAATTAAAGAAATATGCCGGGAACGCATTGCATAAGATTGGAGTCAACCACATTTATCCAGGTGCCCCAACATTTGCCTATGACATGCAGGACCGTAAATTGATTGAAATTGCCAAATGCCTAAACAAGAATCCAGAAATATTCATCGTTGACGAAACTACAACTGCCTTAAGCGAAGTAGGACGTAACTTGTTATATAAGAAGATGGAAGAACTCAAGAACGAAGGACGTTCAGTCTTGTTTATCTCCCATGACTTAGATGAATTAATGGATAAGTGCGATACCTTGACCGTACTTAGAGATGGTGACATCGTTGCAAATTTAAGCAAGGAAAAGAATGAATTCGATCCTGACTTAATCAAGAAATACATGATTGGACGTGAATTAAAAGGCGATTACTATAGGGCTGATTATGATGGCTCTTATAGCGATGAGGTCGTCTTGAAGATAGTCGATGGTATCAAAGGAAATAAACTTAAGCACGTTGACCTTGAATTACATAAAGGCGAAATACTTGGAATCGGCGGCCTTTCTGATTGCGGTATGCACGATTTGGGAAAAGCCTTATTCGGAAACATCAAGCTTGAAGGTGGATTTGTCTATACTGGCAAAGACTTAAACTATCAAGTAACTAGTGAAGTAGGGGCCATGAAACATAAGATTGGCTATCTCTCCAAAAATAGAGATGTCGAAGCCTTGGCTACTAAATCAAATATATTCGATAACATTGCCATTGCTTCAATAAATAACATTGCTAAACTCAATTTCTTCGTCTTCAAAGGACCTGAAAAGAAATTGGTCAATAAGCAAATTAGGGACCTTCAGATTAAATGCAATAGTTCCCAACAGTTGGTAAATACCCTTTCTGGTGGCAATAAGCAAAAAGTCTCATTTGCCAAATGGGTTGCTAATGATTCCGAGATATTGATACTAGATTGCCCGACTAGAGGCGTCGATATCGGTGTCAAGCAATTCATCTACCAGTTGCTATACCAGATGAAAAAAGAAGGCAAGTCCATCATCATGATTTCTGAGGAATTGCCTGAATTAATCGGTATGAGCGATAGGATCTTGATTATGAAAGATGGCCGTATCGAAACCGAATTTAATAGAAGCAAAGATTTGACCCAAGAAGAAATCGTCAAATACATGATTTAAGGAGGATTTATGGAAAATACATTAACTAAACAAAACTTGACCCTAAATTCACCTAAGGGTATTAGCTTCTCTTCTAATCTTATTTCTAAAGCCAATGAATTCTCCTTATTAAGCAAGGAAGAAAGAGCTTCTAGGAAAGAAGAAATCTCATCTTTATTAAAGGATTTAAGGACTGAATTTGTTTCATTAAAGAAAGAATTAAAGTCTAAAGTCGATGCTTCTAAAAAGGAAATCGAAGCCAAACATAAGGCTACTTTATCTGAGCTAGATGCAACTAGTAAATCCCATTTAGAAGAAATCCAATCTAAATACAATTCCATCCAAAACAAAACCAAATTTGATGATGTCGAATATAAAAACTCGATTAAAGGGGCAAAAGTCGTTGCTAAGCGTGCTCGTATCAAAGAAAATAATGCCTTTGATTTAGCCATTAAAGACGAGAATACCTTAATTGAATTCCTTTATAACGATTACATCGAACTCCATAAGATGATAAAAGGAAGCAAGGTTGCCCCAATTCTAGAAACGGAAAAGCTATTTGGAGTATTTGCCTCTACTTTCTCTTTCAAGAAGATGATTTGCAATAAATCAACTTGGATTAATTTAATCCCATTCTTGATGCTAGTGTGCCTTATTGTTGCTTTCTTTATCGCTAAATCCATAACTGGATATGGCGGAGACCTAACTAATGTCATCAATAATGGCGTATTCATTGCGGTAGTTGCAACTGGAGCCGTGTTCATCTATTCTAGCGGATCATTTGATATGTCGCTTGGTCCGGCATCATTAATGTGTGCTTCTGTTGCAGGTATATTGTGGAATTCTACCCATAATGCCTTCGTTTCATTTATAGTTGCCATTTTACTAGGTGCCTTATTAGGAATTGTAAACGCTGTTTTAGCCAATATATTGAATCTCCCAGTCATGGTCATGACTTTGACAATGATGAATATATTGAATGCTATACATGCGGTTATCCTTCAATCAGTTGGCAACCAATTGTTTATTGACGGAGGACTCTCTTCTAGCAACTCCAATACGACAACTCTTATATATGCTTGCTTCCTAGTTTGCTTCTTCTTGTTGTTGTGGGCCATCTTCAATTACACAAAGATTGGACGTAAGAACAAATTTATCGGTTCAAATGCAACAGCTGCCAAATTTAACGGTATCTCCTTGATGAAAGCTGGCATCATCTCGTTTGCAGTTTCTGGAGTTGGGCTTGGATTATGTGGCTTCTTGTTTGCAATGTCAAAATCTGGAAGCTCTTATTCAACCGGAACAATATTGGATACCATAGGACTTAATGTTGTCATTGCCATTGTATTTGGTGGTATGACTACTTCTGGTGGACCTAGATCTAGGGTAAGCTGCGCTGTTATCGGGGCATTCTTCTGCATCTTCCTTGACGAATTATTCAGGGCTATAGGCATTGCTGATTATAGATATCTAGCCAAAGGAATCATCTTCCTAGTTGTTTCCTTTATCAATATGTATAACAGCCGTCCAAAGATGCTAGCTAGGTAGGAGGAATAAAAATGACTTATACAGAAAAAGCGAAATTCAATCGCAACATAATTACTTCTTCTAGACCTTTAAGGAAATTTGGAAGGAACTTATTCTTCTCTCTTGCCTTACCAATAATATTTGGATTAATCGCCGTAATATTATCCTCTATCGCCCATGAAACTTTATTTGTAAAGCCTGGCGATAGTGCTTCGACATTAAAAAACATCATGTTATTTGTCAAAAGCGTTACCTTGACAATAGTTGCTGCCCTTGCGCTTAATTCCAACCTTAATTCAGGACGTATGGACTTCTCCCTTGGCGCAACTGGTATATTGGCTGCTTTATTAGCTAGCGAAATATTAGGCGGGGATATCTCTACCATCAATAATATCGTTGCCTTCTTGCTATTAACTATATTAATCGGAATGGTATTAGGATTCCTCAATTCCTTAGTATTCATCTTCCTAAAATTACCTCCAATTGTTATGTCACTTGGTATGTGCCTAGTATTTGAAGGTATTGCCAAAATCATCGTTGGTGGGAATAATTCCAAGAAACTTATCGATAGTGAGATTACCGGTAACTTCTTTATTGAACCAGTAGTCATTATCCCAATATTAGCAATAGTAGTTATCTTTATGTCTTTAGCATTCTGCTACTCGCAGTACGGCTATAACAAGAACGCCCTTGTCTATGATCAAAAGATTTCTGTCGATACTGGTATCAAGGAAGTAAGGAACTGCATTGCTTGCTTCATTATTGCTGGAGGATTAATCGGGTTATATCAAGTAATCGATACATGTAGTTTGTCAAATGTCTCGGTAAAAGTTGATTTGGGTTCATCTTCGACCGTATTCAAAAACTTCCTTCCAATATTTATCGGAGGCATCTTAGCCAAATATTCTAACCAGATAATCGGCTTATTGCTTGCTGTTATATCTACTACCTTATTATCTACTGGTATGGATGCTGCCAATATGATTGGCTTCTCTGCTGATGTTCAATCATTGATTACTGGATTTAGTGTATTTGCCGTACTTGTCTATATGGTTGATAAACAAAGATTTGTCGACTGGGTCAAGAAAGTTAAATATGTCATTACCCAGAAACGATTAGGCAGGGATACTTCAGAAGAGGAGGCTATTTAATTATGAATAAGAAAAAGATAATTCTAGGGGCCTTAGCCTTGGCAACTATTCCTTCTATTGCTGCTTGTTCCCCATTTGTCTTTATTGGACAAAATAGCGATATCGAGGCATTTGCAAATACAAATAACGCAATATTCTTCGCTCTTTATAACTATTATGGAATTAAGGATCAGCACTTTACCAATAAGTGGCTCGGCATGAATGATGCTTTAGCTGAACACGGGATTAAAGTCACTGGCTATGAAGCCCAAAAAGACGCCAAAAGGTTCAAGATTGAACGCCTTCCCGAATCAGATTTACCAAAAGATGCCAAAATCTATATGGTAAATAACCAAACTTGGGATACTGGCCTTCAATATAACAAGCCATTAGCTAACTATAAGCCAATGGCAGTCATCTCTACTTGTAATGGAGTCGAATTCGCCTCCAATCCAATAAAGGCTAGCGGTTTAGGTACCCAAAATGCAACAATGGGTAGCTTCTGCACCAATTACCGTAATGCTTTTGTTGATGGCTCATTATCTTACCTAGTTACTAAATATACTGCCCATATTGCCCCAATATTCTCAGCCTGCGTTGATGCAGTCGATAATGGGGTTGCCATGAAAAATGAAGATGGGACTGCTCTTGCCTTAAGTGTTACTAACTGGGCTGTCACTTCCTTAGAAGAATATGACAAATTAAGTTCGGTTGACCAATATGAACTAACCGATAAAGTCCATCCAACTATTCTAAAATCTAACATGGATCAATTCTTTGATAAATCTAATCCAAATTATGGGGCCGCTAAATTAAGTCAGTGGCTCGCTAATAGCGATTACGAGACTATCAAATCCTTATATGAATCTAACGAAGGAAAAGTCGATGCAAAGCGCACTGGAACTAGGATAAAGGCTGGACTATTGGTACCAGGAAGCGTTAATGATGCCGTTCAGGCCTATATCGATTATATGAGAGATTACCTAGCAGATGTCTATAACGTCGAAATGCTAGTTAATGAATCAATATCTTCGACTAATACCCAATCCATTGCTTGCCAAGCCTTAATCGATAACGGGGCTAAGTTCATCATCTCACTTCAAGATGATACAGATAGAAACGCCGCTATCAAGATTGCTAATGATAATGGAGTATTCTTTGGGATTGCTGGTACTTGCCAAAACCCAACTGACTATGGAATTACTAAGGACTACCCATATTTTGTTGGATCAGTAGGAACTTCTATCCAAGAAGAAAGGCGCGCCGCCAAGCAAATGACTAATTATTATCTAGAGAAGATGATCGAACGCGGGGAGGTAAATAATGGCTAGGTATCAAGTTGATTTCTACGCCAAAAGCCTTGCACGTAGAATCACCATGTCATTAATTGTCCCTTCCTTGAATCTAAATGAGACTTTATCAAACAAAGATAAGGAATATTACCAAAAAAGAAAAGAAGAATTCCCTCTTATTATCTTCCTATGTGGGTTTGGGGATAACCAAAAGGCATGGATAAATAATTCAAATGTCGAATCTTTATGTGAGAAGCATAAAGTTGCCGCCGCCTTTATCGACGGGGAAAACGGATGGTATCTAAATAATGGACCTATAAGCAATTATTATGGGTTTATCGAAGATGATATTACTGACTTCATCTATGGCAATTTCAGAAACGTAACTAGAAATAAGCCATTAGTAATAGCGGGGGTATCGATGGGTGGATATGGAGCTTTATATCATTATCTAACTAATGTTAATAAATATGCTGCTTGCATTGCCTTCTCTCCTGCTACCAAGCCAGATTTCATTGATGAAAGCAAAATAGGTACCTTAGAAAGTCATTTCCTAAAGCAAAAAGGAAAGAAGCTAAATATATATCTAAGTATAGGAGAAAACGATTTCATCATCGAACCATCGAGGGAATTCAATAACATCCTAAAGAAAAACAAGGTCGGTGTTGAATATAAGTTTGTTCCAGAAAAGAACCATTCCTGGGACCTATGGAAAGAGGAAATATATCCTGCTTTCGAATACCTACAAAAGTTGAATATTATAGGTGAATAAACCTACTTAATATTAAAAAAGGAGAAAAAATCAAATGAAGAAAAACATTCTACTAGCTTGCTTAAGTGTTGCTATGCTCGCAAGCTGCGGCGGACCAGTTTCTGAATCTACTTCCAAAGTCGAGACAGATAACAATTCTACTAACCTAGAAGAAGTCATCGCCCAATTCAAAAAGGAAGTTAAGACAACCGTTAGCTTCACCTACAAAGCCAACTACAAAGTTGACGTCATTTCCGAAAAAGGCGGACTCGATAGCTTTAAGCAAGATGTCGCCGACAATACCACCGGTGAAATCGATTTAACCTCTGGTAGCCTTTACCTCCATGTCTTAAAGCAAACCAAGGCAGGAGAAAAATCCGAAGGTTTAGTCTATAAAAACGGCGAAGATTATTATTGCTTGACTAACGTCATGGGCGAAGCAAAAAAACTTGAAAACGAAGCCAAGGCCTTAGAAAAGATCGACGAATTATTAACCAAGACTTCTTATTCCAAAGCCGGAAGCATGAATCTAAGCACCCTTTTATATAGCGGTGTTGCTACCTATGAATATACCCAATTCGGATTGAGCAGTGGAAACATTGATGAATCTTATTTCAGCGACAACAAGTCCTTAACCGCTCTAGACAATGGTGGCGTCAAGATTGAAACCACTTCTAGCTATATTGGTTATAACACCGATGCCGGTGTCTCTGATTTCCCAGCCGACAAGAGAACCGATGCTAGCAATGAAAAAGCCGGTGCCTATGTAGTTTCTACTACTAAAGAGGGATATGTCACTTCTTACAAAGAAACCATGGATGCTGCCTTATCTATGCCAATCATGAATCCAGCTCCATTAGTAACCATCGATGGAACTAGGGAATTTGCCGCTACCTATGGCGAAGCCATCACCAAATTAGCCGAAATCGATCATAGCGTTGCTAAGGCAAAAATCACCATCCCAGCTCCTACAAAAGGATTTGTACAAGCCTTTGTCACCGATAAAGTTGGTGGGGAAAGAAAAGCTATCTATGATGGTGCGGAAGTAAATGTAGGACAATATCTTGCCTTAAAGGTTACTCCAGCTAAGAAAAATACCATCAAGATAGTTTCCTTAAATCAAGTTTCCAAAGAAACCCCAGAAGATGATGGATTCTATTATTTCGAAGTTGTCGATACTGCTTCTAAAGTAAACGTCAACTACGAAGGTAGCGATGTATTTGATTCCCACTTGGTCTTAACTGATTTACAAGGTTGCCAAGTTACTGCTATGACTTGCGTCCCAATGGGATTTGCAGCGATGGCTCCAGCCAATGCCGAAAAATTAGTCTATGGCAATTGGCTCTGCTTAAAAGTAACTGCTCCAAAAGGAAAGACTGTCAAAAACGTTACTGTTAATGGAAAAAATCCTATGATCCCAGCTAGTGGTGCTGGTGGATTCTGGTGCTACACAATAGTTGATGGAGCTAATACCGTCGCTATTGCATTAGAATAATCAATTCTAAATAAAATAAGGGGAATGGGAGCAAGTGTAAAAGCTTGCTCCCAATATTAAAAGGTCGGATTTATGGCTAGATTAGTAGATTTAACAAAGAAACCATATTGTCTAGATTCTAGGCAAATAGATTGGGTAGAGAATCTTGTTTTAAATATGTCTTTAGATGAAAAACTTAGACAGCTTTTCATTCACTTGACTGCAAGAAAAGACGAAGTCTATTTAAAAGAAGAGATTTCTTCGCTTAATTGCGGTGGGGTTAGATATAACCCAGGTTTAGCAAAAGATATCTATAACCATAATTATAATGTTCAAAAATATAGTAAGATTCCTTGCTTTATTGCTTCTAATTGCGAATCTGGCGGTAATGGGGCTTTTATCGGGGGAACCGAAGTTGGTAATGAAACTAAAGTTGCTTCTACTAGGAATCTAGATTATGCCTATCAATTAGGAAATATATCTGCAAAAGAAGCTAAAGCAGTCGGGGTAAATACAATATTCGCCCCTATTGTAGATATACATCACGATTTCCATAATCCAGTCATATCTAACCGTACTTTTGGTAATGATCCAGAATTAGTTAAAGATATGTCATTAAAGTTCCTAAAAGGAATTCACGACAATGGGCTATTATCTGCTGCTAAGCATTTCCCAGGGGACGGGTATGATGAAAGAGATCAACATCTTTCTCCTTCAATTAATCCATTAAGCAAGGAAGATTGGGATAAATCTTTCGGGATGATATATAAATCCTTAATAGAAGAAGGATTAGATATGGTTATGGCAGGACATATCAAATTGCCTAGCTATGAAAAATATTTCTCTCCATCAATAAAGGATAATGAATATAGCCCGGCGACTACATCTAGCTATTTGATAACTGATTTATTGAAAGAACAACTAGGATTCAATGGATTAGTATTAACTGATGCAACCCATATGGTTGGACTCACTTCCTCTTCTAAAAGAAGCGAATTCATTCCTAAAATAATTGCTTCTGGTTGCGACATGATTTTGTTTTATAACGATGCAAACGAAGACTTTGAATATATAAAGCAGGGTTATGAAAATGGAATCATTAGCGAGCAAAGACTAAATGACGCCATAAGGAGGATTTTAGGCTTAAAAGCCAAGCTAGGATTTAATGATTTTGATTTGGATAGGGATTTTGTTAAATTCGATGAAAATAAAATAAATGAACTAAAGAAAGAACATTCCTTGGTTGCGAAGCAAGTAAGTGACGATTCGATTACCTTAGTTAAAAATATCGATAATATATTCCCTTTAAATCCAAATAAGACCAAAAGGATATTGATCGTACCCCAAGAAGATGAAAATCCATTCTCTTCCTTCATGATGAAAAAAGGTCCGACCTTATATGAAAAGATAAAGGAAAAGCTAGAGAAAGAAGGATTTGAAGTAACTATATTCGAATCGCTTATGGATAAGGCGAAAAAACTACCTCCAAATGAAGCAATGGGTATAATTATGAATGTCTATAATAACAAAACTCCGATAAAGGATTTGACTTCTAATTATGACCTAGTCATCCAGTTTGCCCACTTCGATTCCCATAATACAGTCCAAAGGATTTCCTGGAAACTATCGAAAGGAACCGCGGATATCCCTTGGTATGTATATGAACTTCCGGTTATATTTGTCTCTTTGTGCTCGCCATTCCATTTATTCGACGTTCCACAGGTAAAGACATATATAAATTGCTATGACAAGAAGGAAGATACCATTGATTCATTAATAGAAAAGATGATGGGAAGAAGCAAGTTCAAGGGAACTTCGCCAGTTGATGCATTTTGTAACAATCTAGATTGTAGATATTAAAAAAGGAGAAAAACATGAAATTACCATTCGAGATCGATTTAAAAGACAAAGTCGTAGTCATTACAGGAGCAGGGGGAGTAATCTGTTCCCATTTGGCCAAAGCTGTCGCCATGAATGGCGCTAAGGTTTGCCTACTAGATTTATCGAAAGAAAATGCTGATAAATATGCAGCTGAAATAGTAAAAGAAGGCTATATTGCTAAAGGATATGAAGCCAATGTTCTTAAAAAGGATTCATTAATCGCCTGCCATGAACAAATATTAAGAGATTTCGGTAGCTGCGATATCTTGATTAACGGGGCTGGAGGAAATAATCCAAAGGCAACAACCGATAATGAATATGCCGAGATGGATGATGATCTAAAGGATATGAAGACTTTCTTTGACTTAGATGAAGCCGGTGTTGAATTTGTTTTCAATTTGAATTTCATCGGCACCTTGCTCCCATCCCAAGTATTTGCTAAAGACATGGTTGGCAAGAAAGGTTGCTCCATATTGAATATCTCTAGCATGAATGCCTATACCCCATTAACTAAGATTCCTGCTTATAGCGGTGCTAAAAGTGCAGTTAGCAATTTCACCAAATGGCTAGCGGTACATTTCTCTCATATTGGAATTAGAGTCAATGCGATTGCTCCTGGATTTTTCTCTACTGCCCAAAATGCCAAATTATTATGGAATCCAGATGGAACCCCAACCCCAAGGACCCATAAGATAATAAGTGCCACCCCAATGGGAAGATTTGGCGAGATTGATGAATTAATCGGTGCGACTTTATTCTTGTTATCAGAAGAAGCTGCTAGCTTCATCACCGGAATCTGCATCCCGATTGATGGTGGATTCTCTTCCTATAGCGGTGTTTGATTTATGTATTTTGAAAAAAAGCATGACTATTTGATTTGTGTTGATTCCGATGGGACCATCATGGATACAATGACCATCAAGCATAATTCTTGCTTTGGTCCCTGCTTTATAAAAGTATTTGGAATCAAAACAAATATTGAAGATATACTTAACCATTGGAACCATACAAATCTATATAGCAAAGATAGAGGCATAAACCGTTTCCAGGGATTAAAGGAAATCCTTATCTATATCAACAAAAAATATAACATCCATTTTGATGATGAGGAGAAATTCTATTCCTGGGTAAACGTCACACCTCGTTTTGATATCAAATTATTAAAGGATGAATTAGGTCACGATCCTTCTAATTATGTAATCAAAAAGGCGATGGAATGGTCAAATTTAGTTAATGAAGAAATTGCTAAATTACCATTGCCGGTTGAATTTGGTTACGTTAAGGAATCATTAGAAAAAGCTTCGAAGTTTGCTTCTTTGCTCGGCGTATCTAGTGCGAATAAAGATGCCGTCAATAACGAATGGAAGCAAAGAGGGTTATTGTCATATTTTGCCTTTGTTGCCTGCCAAGATGAAGGTAGCAAGAAAGACATAATAAGGAATGCGCTTAAATTAGGTTATAAAAAAGAAAATGTCATCATGCTAGGAGATGCGATGGGGGATTATTTCGCTTCTAGGGATAATGATGTCAAATTCTATCCAATAATACCTACGAAGGAAAATAGTTGCTGGAAGGAATTTAGCGAAAATGTATTGGATATCATCTCTAACGGCAATTATTCAAAAGAAATCGAAAAAGAATATATCGATAGATTCATGGACTTTTTAGAAAACGGAGGAAATTAATTCATGAAATTAGCCAAACCATTAATTGTAAGGAATGTAGTTTTCAAAAACCGTATCATGTTCCCGCCTCTTACAACTGGATATGAGGAAAAAGATGGCTCAGTCGGGGAACAATCACTTGCTTTCTATACTAGGTTAGCAAAAGGAGGTACGGCTTATATAGTTTTAGGGGACGTCGTACCGATCCCAACATTTTCCCCAACCCCAAAGCTATTCTCCGATTTCCAGATTCCTGGATTTAAGAAATTAGCAGACAACATTCATCAATATGGTGCCAAAGTCGGCCTTCAAATATTCCATCCTGAATATGATGCAGTTGCTTTATCTAAATTATTCGCCGAAGGGAAAATAGAAGAAGGCAGGGCCAAACTCCATCATGACATGCTTTATTATGTCAATGAAGTAACTAGATCCCAATTAGAAGAAATATTAGTCAAATTCCAGGAGTGCGTCTTGAGGATGAAAGAAGCTGGAATTGATGTAGTTGAGATTCATGGCGATAGATTAGTCGGTTCCTTATGCTCCCCAATCATTAATAAAAGAAATGATGAATTCGGTGGATCTTTTGAAAATAGAATCAAGTTTGCCTTGATGGTTGTTAAGGCGATTAAGGAAGTTTCAGGCGATATGCTTATCGAATATAAGCTTCCTATCATAACTAGGCAAAAAGATGGATCCTTGCTTGGAAAAGGCGGACTTCCTATTGAAGAAGCTGCTAAATTAGCTGCATTACTTGAAAAAGAAGGTGTAGATATGATCCATGTTGCCCAGGCTAACCATACTGGCAATATGAACGATACCATCCCAGCCATGGGAACTAGGGACTATACATTCATGATTGATGAATGCAAGGAAATTAGGAAAGTAACTACTATCCCTCTTTCTATCGTTGGCAGGGTTTTGACTCCTAAAGCAGGCGAGGCTCTTCTTTCTAGTGGGGTCTGCGACATGATTGGATATGGGCGTTCCTTATTGGCTGATCCTGATTTTGCATCCAAAGTAGAACAAGGCAAGACTAACCAAATTAGAGAATGCATCATGTGTAATAAAGGCTGTACCGATGCAATTACTTCTAGAAGGTTCCTCTCTTGCGTACTTAATGCCGAGAATGGATATGAGGCCACTAAGCATATCTCTAAAGCCGAACATAGCTATAAGATTGCTGTAATTGGGGCTGGAGTTGCTGGACTTGAGGCTGCTAGGGTACTTTCTTTAAAAGGACATCAAGTCGAAGTATTTGAAAAGAGTCTAAAAGTCGGTGGCCAAATCAATATCGCTAGCGTGCCTCCAAGAAAAGAAGAAATGCTTAGGATAATCAATTATTTTGAGGCTAGCCTAGCTGAATTAGGTGTTACTATCCATCTAAACAAAGAATTCAAGAAAGAAGATGCTTCTAATTTTGATTATGTATTTGTTGCAGTTGGCTCAAGTAATGCCAAGCCTAGAATCGAAGGCATAGATAATCCTAATGTGCTCTCTTCTTGGGATATCTTAGCCCATAAGGAAATCCCGTTTGGCAAAGTCATTGTCTGTGGGGGAGGCTTAGTTGGAGTTGAAACTGCTGAATATCTAGCAGAAAGAGGACATGAAGTCGAAATTATCGAAATGCAAAAGCAAATTGCCAAAGAAGAAAGTTCGACAATTCTCCCTACAATTAATAAATCATTTAAGGAACATAATGTTAAAATCCATCTATTAAGCAAGATAAAATCATTTGATTTAGATGGAGTCAATGTCGATATCCTTGATGAAAACGGAAATGTAATCAAGCAAGAAAAGATATATGGGGATACCATCGTAACTGCTTTGACTTCAAGCAAGAACAAGTTCGAGCTAGAAGGAGTTGCAAATGTTGTCTATATTGGCGATTGTTTACAAGGTAAGCCCAATACGATAGAAAACGCAATCAAAACTGCTTATGATGAAGCCAATAAAATTAATTAAGGGAGGAAGATAGATGAAATTGACATTTAGATGGTATGGTCCTAAAGATAGCATCCCTCTAGCTTATTTAAGGCAAATCCCAAATCTAAGCGGGGTTGTTACGGCTGTTTATGATGTTAGAGTTGGTGAAGTCTGGAAAGAAGAATCGATTAAATCATTAAAAGAATTAGCTGCTTCTAGCGGCCTAGAAATGGAAGTAATCGAATCAATTCCAGTCCATGAAGATATCAAAATGGGCAAGCCAACTAGAGATAGATATATAGCAAATTATATCGAAAACATTAGACGCGTTGCTAAATATGGTGTCAAATGCATCTGCTATAACTTCATGCCTGTATTCGATTGGCTACGTACCGAGATGCATCATAAAAATAGCGATGGTTCGACTTCTTTATCTTATTCCTATGAAGATTTTAAGAAGATTGATCCAAATAATCTCCATCTTCCAGGATGGGATGAAAGCTATAGCCATGATGAACTCCAAAGCTTATTAAATGAATATAAATCAATTACCCATGAACAATTATTTGAAAACCTTGTTTATTTCTTAAATAAGGTTATCCCAGTCTGCGATGAACTTAACGTCAAGATGGCTATCCATCCAGATGATCCGCCATGGGATGTATTCGGACTCCCTAGGATTATTTCTAATGAAGAAGATCTAGATAAAATGTTCAAGGCTGTTCCAAGTACGAACAATGGCTTGACTTTATGCACTGGTTCATTCGGTGCCGGTAGACATAATGATTTAGTCCATATGGCTGCTAAATATAGTAAGCAAGGAAGAGTTCATTTTGCCCATTTAAGGAATGTTAAGTGGACTGATGATCATGATTCTTTCTGCGAAGTAGGGCATTTTAGCAATGATGGAAGCCTTGATATGGCTAGGATTGTCGAAGCCCTTATCGATAACGGATTCGATGGTTATGTCAGGCCTGACCATGGAAGAAATATATTCGGTGAAGATGGTAAACCTGGATATGGATTATATGACCGTGCTTTAGGATGCGCCTATATAAACGGCTTATTCGAAGGAATTAGCAAGGTAAAGAAGGAAACAAAATGAAAACGTTTTTCGGGGATGATATTTTATTAGAATCAAATTCGGCAAAGACCCTTTATGAACATGTTAAAGACTTGCCTATTATCGATTATCATTGCCATCTTAACCAGGTAATGATTAAGAATGATTCCTCTTTTAGCGATATCGGGGAATTGTGGCTTGCTGGCGACCATTATAAATGGAGAGCTATGCGATTAGCAGGGGTTGATGAAAAATATATAACTGGGGATGCTTCTTATAAGGAGAAGTTTCTTAAGTATTGTGAGATTCTTCCAAAATGCTTCAATAATCCACTTTATTTCTGGTCACATCTAGAATTAAAGCAGGTATTCGGGATTAATCTAGAAATAAATAAGGATAATGCCGAGGCTATATACAATCAGGCCAATACAAAGCTTAAGGATTTAAGCGTCAGGAAATTGTTAAAGAAATTCAATGTTAAGTTTATCGCGACTACTGATGATCCAGTCGATAATCTAGCTGACCATGGTACTTATGATGGCATTAAAGTCACCCCGACATTTAGGGGAGATAAGTTATTAAACCTAAATAGGGACTATATTTCTAAAATCGAAGAAGCAGTTGGATTTAAGATTGCTACTCTAGATGAACTCGAAAAAGCTCTTATTGCTAGAATTGATTACTTTAAATCAAAAGGATGCAAGATTACTGACCACGGATTTAAAGATTTCCCAGAAGGAATATATTCTAAAGAAGAAGCTAGCAAGGCTTTCTTAAATCTAGATAACTTAGACGAAACTAGCAAATCATATTTCACCGGATATCTATTTAGGTTCCTTTTAAAAGAATATAAGAAGAGGAATTTGATTGTCCAACTCCATTTTGCAGTTACTAGAAATATCAATACTCCTGAATTCAAACTCCTTGGACCTGACCATGGATTCGATGTCATGAGCAAGGAAATTGATATCGATAATCTAATAAAATTACTAGATTCAATAGAAGATAAATCTAGGCCTACAATTGTCTTATATACCCTTAATCCAAATTCAATAAAGGCAATTAGCTGCGTTTCTGGGGCATTTAGGAATGTTCTTATCGGTCCAGCTTGGTGGTTTAATGACAGTGTCGGCGGGATTAAATATAACCTAGATGTCATATCAGAATATGCGATACTAGGGACTAATTTTGGGATGTTAACCGATTCTAGAAGTTTCTCTAGCTATTCACGTTTTGATTTCTTTAGAAGGATATTGTGCAATTTCGTTGGAGAAAAAATAGAAAAAGGTGAATATTCCTTGGAGGCAGGATTAAAATTAGTCGAAGATATTTCCTATAATAATATCAAGAAGGCTTTAGGAGAATAAAATGGATATCTATAGCAAAATTAGCGAATTAAAAATCGTTCCAGTTGTTGTTTTTAACTCTTTAGACGAAGTAAGCGATAAAATAGAGGCTTTAATCGATGGGGGGCTTCCTATTGCGGAAGTTTGCTTTAGGACTCCGGTTGCCAAAGAAGCAATCGAAATAATTTCTAAAAAATACCCAGAAGTAACTTTAGGTGCTGGAACTGTAATAAATGCAACCCAATGCAAAGATGCCATAAAAGCAGGGGCAAAATTCATTGTTTCTCCTGGTTTAAGTAAGGATGTTGCCCTTGTTTGCAAAGAAAACAATATCCCTTATCTTCCAGGAACAGTTACTCCAACTGAAATCATGGAAGCCTTGGATTTAGGAATCAATGTTGTTAAATTCTTCCCAGCTTCTAATTATGGTGGATTAGCTACAATCAAAGCTATCTGCAGTGCTTTCCCTTCTATTAAGGTCATGCCTACTGGAGGGATAAATCTAGATAATATCAATGATTATCTATCTTTTAATAAGATTATCGCCTGTGGTGGTAGCTTTATGATGAAAGGCAACAAAGAAGAAATGACTTCTAAAACCAAAGAAGCCGTCAACAAGGTTAGAGGATTATAAAAATGAAAATAGTTACATTTGGTGAATTGATGTTAAGGCTTCAGCCTTTTGATTATCTTCGTTTCATCCAATCTTCAGATTATGAAGCAACATTTGGGGGAGGGGAAGCTAATGTAGCAGTAAGTCTTTCTAATTTTGGCCTCGATGCTTATTTTGTCTCTAAATTACCAGCTAATGAAATCGGTCAATCTGGACTCAACTCCTTAAGAAGATATGGTGTCCATACTGATTATATCGTTAGGGATAACGAGAATAGGATGGGTATATACTACCTAGAAAAGGGTGCTTCCCAAAGACCATCAAAAGTCATCTATGACCGTAAATATTCTGCCTTCTATTTCTCTAAGGAAAGCGATTATGACTGGGATGAAATATTTAAAGATGCCAAGTGGTTCCATATCTCTGGAATTACTCCAGCCTTAAATGAAGAAATGGCCAAAATATCAATTATGGCATGTAAAGAGGCTAAAAAAAGAGGTGTTATAGTTTCTTGCGACCTTAATTATAGGAATAAGCTTTGGAGTAAAGAGCAAGCTAAAATCACCATGTCAGAGATTGCTAAATATGTCGATGTCTGCATTGGAAATGAAGAAGATGCAAGTGATGTATTTGGGATCAAGAGTTCTGAAACTGACGTCAATTCCGGCAAGCTAAATAAAGAAGGTTATAAAGATGTTGCAAGGCAATTAAAGGAAACATTTGGTTTCAAGAAAGTTGCCATTACCTTAAGAACATCTATAAGTGCCTTTGATAATAAATGGGCTAGTATGTTATTTGATGGAGAAGATTATTATTTCTCTAAAGAATATAATGTCCATATTGTCGATAGAGTCGGCGGCGGGGATAGCTTCTCTGCTGGATTAATATATGCCTTAGTCAATGACTATAGTTCAAAAGATGCGATAGAATTTGCAACTGCTGCAAGTTGTTTGAAGCATTCAATCGAAGGCGATTACAACATGGTTAGCGTCGATGAGGTAAAGAAACTTATCTCTAGCGGCGGAAGTGGCAGAGTCCAAAGATAAATCAGAATTACATTTATTGGGTAGCGTTATTGCTACCCTTTTATATTGGCAAGATGAATATAATTTGGTTTCTATAATATTTAGATGTATATGTTGAATAGCATTGCCTGTTAAAACTGTTTTTGCGTTTTTTGTTTTATAAGCGAAACACTCTATATTTTAGGTATCTCAAAAATTTAAAAATATTATCTCGGGTTATGCTTTTTCTAATAAAACTTATATTATTTATCTTTGTTGCATTCGTTTATCAAGATTGGCTCATATTTATCGGCTATTTTTTTACACATTTCAATTGAATCGGCTAAATCTGAATTGGCATATCTTAAACATTCTAAGAGTATTTCTCCTAATAACGAACCTTTGAAAATATATAAGGCATAATCGTAAGAACGATTATATGAATCTTGTTTTATTGTTAGGTCTTCAATAAGGTTCATTTTGCAAAGACAATAGAGTGACTCTATGATTTTTCTTTCTTCAGTTTTCGAATTGTCTGCAGAATAGTCATTGTAATTAGGATTCAAAAAATAATTTGGCTGAACGCCCAATACGTTACATATTGCCAAAAAAGTATCTAACCTTGGGGAACAGTCACCTTTTATATATTTTCCAATGGATGCGCGATCAATTCCTATTTCCTGCGACAATTTATTTGCTGAAACATCCTTGTCATGCAATAATTTTTTTAATTTATTTCCGAATACTAAAGCCATTTCATCTATTTTAGCCATAAACACAAACCTCTTACTATCTTATTTTATAGTATTATTCAACATTATTTATTAGTTAAAGTCAACAATGTTGCCTTTTGCATATTCAACATTCGAGTGTGCTGATTTAAACGTATTCTGCTAAGAAAAAAATTAGTATATCGCTCAATTAATTTTTTTGTATTTTTAACACAAAATATAATCAAGCAGTCCCGGGGCTAGCGATTCGATTTTAGGAGAAATGTTATGAATGTTAATCGAATTCGAGGCTTACTGCCTGATACATTTGGCGCGTATGTAATTGATAACGTGCTCGTTGCAGGGAAATACGATATACCTGTTGTAGGATATTTTGGTGAAGAATTGCCAGATTATCTTGCTTTGTATTCAAATGTTGGAGAATACAAAAAAACCTCAAATACTTGCGTCACTTTTTATCAATATGACGAAACTTTTGATTCTATGAATGGCTTGTGGAATGCAATAGTTCATAAAAATCAAAGACTACTTCAGCATTTTAAAAATAGATTTTCAGGAGTTAAGTTTATTACTTGCCCTGATTATTCAATTACAGGAGACATGCCACTGTGCATGCAGATTTTCAATGTTTATAGATCCCGAGTGGTTGCTATATGGCTAAGAGAAAATTGTAATTGTACTATTATTCCAAACTTAAGATTTAATAATGAAAAAAGTTATGATTACTGTTTTGATGGAATTGCATACAATAGCGTTGTTTGTTTTAGCATTTTAGGCCTTTGTTCTAAACCTGTAGACGTTAAAAATATTATAAATGGTCTTCATGAAACGATAATCCGTATACGCCCTAAAGCTATAATCGTATATGGCGAATGTACGGATAGTAAGTTTAATATGCTTTTTAAAGAATGCTTAGATAATCAAATTGTCATAATTAGACCAAACAGCAGAAGAAAAAACTTTTGGGAGGGGCACTGCTATGGGCGCACCAAATGATGGACCATTTAGTTATGTGTCTGGTTCTTTAGAATTATACGCAGAAGCATTAAACTATCACATGAATGATTCTTCAACTGTGTTTTTAGAAACGTTCAAATCTAAAAATGATTTTTGCAAAGCAATTGAAAAAATTCCATCAACAATCCAAAATGAAGCAAGGAAATTTGCAAAGAGAACAAGTTCGGCATATGAAAAATTCCAGTATAGAGTTCACAAAAATGGGCTGCATGTATTTATGGCTACGAAACCAGGCTATGTGCCAAATTCATATGCTGAATATGTAAAAATAGTATATAAAGATGGCACAATAAGAGCTTTTTATAAAGACACTATCGATAATAAAGGACGTAAAGTGCATAGGCATATAAAATGGCCAGCTAAGGAGATATAAGATGAAAAAGCACAAATATGAATTAGTATTAAAATTTGTACAATTAAATGGCTTTAAAGAATTCAAAGAAACAGATCCATCGTTATTTAGTAAGGATGGGGTTTCCACGTTATCTTTAGAGATTGATAATGGAAAAAACATCCCTGTTACAATGGAAGATGCAAGGCGCGCTTGCCAAATGTTCCTAGATAACAAACTGACTTTAAATCAACTCCAGCAATGGGGTGAGTGGATTCATATGATGGATTTCTTTGACTTGATTCCAAATGGAGAAGCACCTGATTATGATGAGTCTTTAATTAATGCATTAACCGATATAGATAACATTGACCTTGTAGAAAAAAACAAAGCTAGAGATTATGTTAGCAATATTCAATCTAGTATTGATGATTGGCTTAGAAAGCATCAATCCCAATAATTACATATAGTATGAAGGACTGGACATCAAAATATAAAGATATCCAGTCTTTTTATGTGCCTATACTGATATTTAAAAACGAAATAAGAAAATATACTTTATAAATTATTTGCATTTCTTAATTCATGAAGTGAATATGTTTTCGGGTTCTTATTAAAATTCTCGATTTGCTTGCTAAATTCTTTAGAATCGAATTCATCTTCGATTTTTTCTAGAAGAGCATGCTTAAATGCTTTTGATAAAGAAGTTCCATGGGAGGTGCAATATCTTTTAAAAAGTTTTGCATTTTCTTTATTTATTTTAACTAATGTTATAGCCATCTAATTGCCTCCAGGAATTCATTTTAAGCAATTATAATTATAGTTTTAAATAACAAAAGCTGGATACTTGAGAGAATACGGAATTCTGTGTAAACCAGAAACTCGCTTTAACGTTCTAATTC
>ENA-ORPK01000439-ORPK01000439.1-human-gut-metagenome-genome-assembly--contig:-NODE-439-length-39274-cov-9.193350_pt1 | contig 39274 bp, 38 predicted proteins | sample MGYA00242139_ERZ509068 | MGnify/ENA primary metagenome ERZ509068 (study PRJEB26280, sample SAMEA2338687) | human gut metagenome | biome: human gut; feature: human-associated habitat; material: faeces...
TTCTTTTCTTTGTACTGTTTTTCATAGTCGTTTTCCTCCACGGAAATGGTCTGTAAATGCTAATTTTTAGTCTAACACATGAAAAGGCATGATTCAAGCGCGAATCATGCCTTTTAGATCTGGGAAAACTTATATTTATTAGTTTTTGCTGCCGAGTGTGACTGTGACCTTCTGCTCGACATATTTACCGTTGTCGGCACGGCTGATCGTGATCTTGACCTTGGTGCCTGCTGCACGGTACTGTAACAGCTCCTGCATCTCTTCCATGGTATCTACATCCTGTCCGTCAAATGCAGTGATGATATCGCCCTGCTGGATGCCTGCCTCTGCAGCTGCGCTGCCTTCGTATACTTTGGCAACATAGATACCACTGGGCATATTGTACATCTGTGATACAGTATCATCGACATCGATACCGCTGACTCCGAGGAATGCTGCCTTGTCATCTGTGACTTTTTCTCTGGTGATCAGTTCGTTAACGATCGGCGCTGCGGTCGTCATAGGGATCGCAAAACCGACACCGTCTACATACTCTCCACCCATCTTGGAGGAGTTGATTCCGATGACTTCGCCCTTGGCATTGAGTAATGCGCCGCCGGAGTTACCGGGGTTGATGCTGGCATCTGTCTGTGTCAGTGTATTCGCATATGTTTCGCCTGTGGATTCGTCCTGCGCTGTTACTTCGCGGTTCAACGCGCTGATGATGCCGCTTGTGACTGACTGGCCATAGCCTAATGCGTTGCCGATCGCGATGACAGGCTCTCCGACTTTTTCATTTCCCGCATCATTGATCGTGGCGATGCTGATCGCATCCATCGTTTCCTGCTCGATATCGTCTTTTGCTACTTTTACGACTGCCAGATCGTTGCTGGAATCGGTTCCCACGATTGTTGCTGCTACATCCGTACCGTCATTTAATCCAACCATCAGAGACTCAGAACCTTCTACCACATGGTTATTGGTTGCAATCAGAAACCGATCATCATCTTCACCAATGATAATACCGGAACCTGCACCGGTCACGGTCTGTTCTGTAGAACCACCATAGAAGTAAGCATATGGATTCTGATAAATTGCCTTACTGGTGATGGATACAATCGATGGCATCAGGGAATCTGTCAAATCCGCTACATCATAAATCTTACTGTCACCATTTACGGAAACTGAGATATTGTCTGAGTTTCCGATATTTACTGTTGAGGTTCCCGCCTTGGAGCCATTGCTCTTCGTCTGCGTGTTATCTGCACTGCTCACAATGCCAAGCTTCTCGCCCAAAGCATCCATTGCATAATGAGTTCCGGATTTTACTCCTGTAAATGCTGCACCGGCCAGCCCGCCGAATACCAGTCCACTCGCTGCTATAATTCCTAACCTCTGAAAAAATTTCTTCATACTGATCATTCCTTTCTATTCCTTCAGGCGCTTGATGCATCCTGTGATTTATCATTCTCTTTCCTGAAACTGAAATTATCATAAAAAGAAATTGTGTTAAAAATGTGTTGAAATTATTATTCTTTTGTGTATTAAATATTACTATGACATAAATGGAGGTTTCAGAATATGTTTCGTGTATGGGGTAGAATCATTAAAAATAATCATCTGGTCCGTGACCATGTTGCATGTATTGATGCACCGGAAATGCGTCGTACCCAGAAGGTTTATGCTGCCCTGGATGAGCTCTGCTACACCTTTGATCTGTCAAAACCGATCTGGCTGAAATCCAATCAGGATGATTTCATCTGTCATGCCAGAACCCGTTTTACCAAAGACAATTTTATTGATTCCATTGATTTCGATTATCTGGACTTTTACGTCATCGAAGAAGATCAGTAGCCGAAGTATCCGATTCTGCATAAAATATCTTATCACAAATTTGCGGAGGTTATTCTATGCAGCCAATGTTGGAACTATACAATGTCGGTTACACCTACCACACCACCGCTGGAGAAACCAATGCTCTGGATAATATTTCCTTTCTTGTACATCCGGGGGAATTTATATCAATTGTTGGCCCTAGTGGTTGTGGAAAATCCACTCTTTTAAATATAATAGCCGGTCTGCTTCCCGCATCTGTAGGAGAGCTCTTAATTCAGGGTACACCAAGAAAAGATTACCGGGAATCCATCGGTTATATGCTTCAGAAAGATCATCTGCTTGAATGGCGGACGATTTACCGTAATATTACACTTGGTCTGGAAATTCAGAAGAAATTAACTCCGGAGGCCCGGATCTCCATCGACGAAATGCTGAAAAACTATGGTCTGTATGATTTTCGGAATTCCTATCCGCGTCAGCTTTCCGGCGGTATGCGCCAGCGGGCAGCGCTGATCCGGACACTTGCTCTCTCTCCGAAGCTTTTATTACTGGATGAACCGTTTAGCGCACTGGATTACCAGACCAGGTTAAATGTAGCAGACGATATCGGTTCTATTTTAAAAGCTCGGAAAATTACTACCATTCTGGTTACCCACGACCTGTCGGAGGCAATCAGTATGGCGGATCGTGTCATCGTTCTTTCCTCCCGCCCCGGCACTATCAAGGCGGAGTATCCGATCGAACTATCCATAGAAAACCGTACTCCCCGCAGTTCCAGAAATGCTCCGGAATTCCGGGAATATTTTAATTCTATATGGAAGGAGGTAGACCATGGACAAATATAAAAATGTTTCTCCGGAACAGGCAGCCTTTCTCCGGAAACAGCGGAATGACCGCCTGCAGATCCGTACCATTCAATGGATGCTATTTGCTGTCTTTCTGATTTCCTGGGAACTGGCTTCCGATCTCGGATGCATCAATTCTTTTATTTTCTGCAGTCCTTCCATCATCGGAAGTTGTTTTATCCAAATGATCCGGGACGGTATGCTGTTCCAACATATCGGAATCACCCTGTTAGAAACCATCATCAGCTTCTGCATCGTTATTTTAGCCAGTATCCTGATTGCCATCGCCCTCTGGTGGAATCCGAAATTATCCAAGATCGTAGAGCCGTATATGGTTATCCTAAACAGCCTTCCGAAATCTGCTCTGGCTCCGATCCTGATCGTCTGGCTGGGCGCTAACTATAAGACGATTATTGTATGTGCCATCTCCGTAGCGATCTTCGGCAGTATCCTGAACATCTACACCGGCTTCATTACCGTTGAACCGGATAAACTGAAGCTGATCCGGACACTCGGTGGAAACCGGATGGACTGTCTCCGACTGGTGGTCATCCCGGCCAGCCGTGAAAATATCCTGAGTATTATGAAGGTCAATATCGGACTATGTCTGGTCGGAGTCATCATCGGAGAATTCCTGGCAGCAAGAGCAGGGCTTGGATACCTGATCATTTATGGGAGTCAGGTATTTAAGATGGACTGGGTACTCCTCGGTATCATCCTGCTATGCATAATTGCCATGATTTTATACCTGATTCTCCAGAAAATAGAAAAGAAGTTCCGGTTACACACATAAGTAAGTATATGCCAGCTTACACAGACTCCGATAATCCTCACAGGCTGCCAGCTCTCTGGCAGAATGCATTGCCAGCATCGGAATGCCGACATCTGCTCCCAGTACCGGGAGGTAGGAAGCTGCGATTGGTCCCAGCGTCTGTCCTCCCGGCATCCCGGAACGGTTCACCTGCTGCTGGTACGGAATCTGTCCGATCCTGCACAATTCCTTAATAACTGCAGATGCTTCGCTATCTGATAAATACCGCTGGCTGGCACTGGTTTTAATAACAACACCCTTGCCTAGCAATACCTGATTGGTCGGATCACTTTTATCCGGATAATTCGGATGATGTCCCTGTGCTCCATCCATCGATAACAGAAAGCTTTTTGCCATAGTCTCCCGCCAGTCATCCGGATCTATCCGTAAGGCTTCTCCCAGCCGATCCAGAAGCCTGGCCAGAAGTACAGAGTCGGCTCCCTGTTTGGACCGGCTGCCAATCTCTTCATTATCATACATGGCAGCGACCGCAATCGTCGAATGTTCAGCCTCTTTCATAGATTCCATGGTTTCTATCAGAGCAGACACGGATGCCAGATTATCGATTCTTGGGGCACACAGAAACTCTTCCTGCAAGCCAACGATTTCCGGTTCATCCGGATTATACAGATACAAGTCAAAATCCAGTACTTCCTCCCGACAGATATCAAACTCCCGGTTTAGATACGTATACAGGAAATCCGTCTCCTCGCCCAGACCAAAGATCGGGATCATCTCCTGCTGGACATTGATCTCCGGCTTATCACTGCCCCGGCTCAGATGCGGTGCAAGTGATGGGATCACACATACCGGCTGTGTCGAATGAATCAGCCTCGTTCTCGGATGAAATGCATCTGTCCCACGCAGGATCACCTTTCCCGCAATTCCAAGCGGACGGTCAAACCAGGTTGTCTTTAGCATTCCACCATATGGTTCTACATTCCCACGGATATAATAGCTGCCCGGCATTTCCGGATTCGCCTTCAGCTTCAAACACGGAGAATCCGTATGTGCAACTGCAACCCTTAAATCCGGCTTCTCCTCCCAGGTACCCACACTGATCGCGATCAGCATGGATGGAAACGGAGAGATCATATAGCAGCCTCCCTGTTCCACCTGAAGTCGCTTGTCGTATTCCAGCTCTGTGAATCCGGCCGCCTGTAACCGCTCCCGGCTATATTTTACAACATGAAATGCACTTTTTCCTTCTTTGATTATTTTCTTGAATACTTCCATTTCTGCACCTTCTTTTCTATATCTTCCAGCTCCAGTAATACCCGCTTTGCATCAAAATCCGGTAACCCTTCCCGGCTGTAATTCGCTCGTTCCAGCATATCTGCCAGCATATCAGCATCCCATTTCCAGTCCTGCATATGCTCTGCCATATAGGCCAGCTGCCTGCGATAGGTCGGACACTCAGCATATGCCGGATCCTTCTTCCTCATTTTACCACTGATCACCGCATAATATGCGACTATATTTTCATTCAGATCCGGTGTATGCCAGGTCTGATACCGCTTCCATGCTACATAGCCCTTTCTGCCTGCGGAATATAAGCCCAGCCCGGCCAGCACTGCCAGTAATGCGATCCAGATTCCCCGGATATCATCCAGATTCCAGTCCATGGTATCAATGCCAAATCCATTACCACCATTGGCATCATTTCCGGTACCGTCTCCGCCGAACACATCCCAGAAGCTGTCCTGTGCTTCCTCCGGCTCTACAGCCGCTGTAGTAACCTCTTCCTCTACCCAGCCAAAGGAGTCGGAAAATACCTCTACCCACGCATGTGCTCTGGCATCTGTCACTTCTACATCAACCACACCAGTCTTTCCCAGTAAGGATTCTCCCTGATAAAAATCCTCATACCGGTACTCATCATTTAATTCACCGTTTATGATATCATCATAGGTGATCACATAGCCCTCTATATAACGGGCAGGAATCCCATTATACCGATATATCATCGTTGCCGCAGATGCAAAATGTGCACAATAGCCCTTCTTTTGCTGTAAAAACCAGGTGATAAAATCTTGATTCCGCGGTGTCATACCCGGTCTGGTCGTATATTGGAATTCATTTGTGAAATAGTCCTTCACCTTCCAGACAATGACCTCCGGACTGTCGGCATCTGTAATACCGGCCTCCTGACTGGCGGTCTTCACCGCATCATAGCAGGCATCCGGAACCTCCAGATACATCTCCTCTGCCTGTGTCTGCAGATTCTGCAGATTTTCTTTTACCATCTCATTCATTCCGTCCAAACGTGTCTCATCCCACACATCTGTATCCAGTAACGGATAATACTCATATAATGCCGTATTATTCAGTGGCAGTGTCCCGGTCAGAATATCCCCATTCTCATACAACAGATCCTCATTGCCCCATCGGACATCCCCTGTACTCCCGGATACCTCACCTGCGATCCCGGTTGTGTCGGAATACTGCTCCGGTACATAATACGGTGCATATGCATAGGGATACATGCCTGTCATAGCCGCTCCCTGATTCCGGATCTTCATGTATCCTCTTCCGCCAAGGGCTCCATCCGCATATGCTGCCTGTAGCTGCTCTGCCTCCAGATCTGTCCCGAACTGCTCCGTTTCACTGCCAAGGCTATGGCTCATATATCCTCTGATTTCCTCTGCTGACGGCTCCAGCTGTGAGGAAAGTAAACGTGCGGAAGCAATCGTATCCCATTTGGAATCTTCCGAGATATAATCCGTACCGGTAAACGCTTTCAGATATACCGGATCATAACTATATGGCGTAAATGTTACGACCAGATCGGTCTGATAATCCGGCATGACCGAACTGACACCGCCCAGTTGTCCGCCACTGATGCCACCGGTAGCCGCATAGCGGTTAAAGAATGAGAATCCCCGGCTGGACATCTCCTGCAGCATCGTTTCCGATTCTTCTTTATACGGATTCTGCCTGTAACGGGTCTGAAAAGTGGATTTATCTCCTGCAACTGCCGTGATCCCGTATAGAAGCAGAACCACCACCAGGCAGGCTGCCATCCCCTGCAGCATGGTTTTGGCATCCTGCATATACCAGATCCGCAGCTTTTTTCCTTTTCGATCCTTCCATTTATACTCCCGGTGCTTCCGGTCCATTCCATAGGCACCACTGCTCCGGATCGCCCATACCGATATATATCCGACGATAACCAGTATCATATATACGGCATCCGCTTCCAACCGGAAATACAGCGGTGCCAGCCAGAGTCCGCCGGTCAGCAGAAGCAGCAGCCACACATTCATCGTCCGGGATACGATCACATTCGCTACGATCATCATTACCGTACCGATAAAAATTACAACAATCGACACGGCCATTGCCTCATTCACATCTGCGATCTCATAATACTGCATACCGGGCAGATCAAAATAATCCTCGACCGTTTTCAGTATCCGGTTTATGATCAGATAATATCCGCTGTTAATATACGTCTGAAATCCCCGCACCAGAAACAGAAACAGGATAAAGAATGCAATATATGCAACATCCATGATCCAGCCGCGATAATAGATCGTGGTGAAAAAGAAGGCCGCGCCCGCCAGGATCAGTGCCACAAACAACACATTATACTGCAGGTCAAAGCTGCTTAAGAAGCATCCGAGACTGCCGAATACCACACTGAATACCAGCAGGCTTTTTGCCATGCAGTTCTTCAGCCAGCTGCTGGCTTCCATCTGAAGCGGCTGTTTTAAAACCACGCCATCCGATATGGTTATTTCGATATTCTTTTTTTTCTTACGAAATAGTCCCATAATATACTCCTGTATTTTTACCGTATTCCGTCAGAGCTTCTCCGTTGCCGTAACCCCGGTTGCCGATCCACAGGAACTGTGCTTCCTCTCCATAGATCCGCCGGTACATTTCTCTTCCGAGCGTCTGTTCCTCATACAGCTCCTCATAGTAAATCCGCCGGAAGCCTTCCTCCAGCTGTTCTCTGTAATCCACCTTCCAGGTAACCAGATCTTGATTTCTCACACTCCACCAGACCATTGAAAACGGCACCCGGTTTCTCAGCATCTCATCTGCAATGCCGGCTGCGCAATCCAGTATCTCCTCCATCTGCCCCAACTCATTATCGTGCAGCTCGACCAGCAGAAACAGCTGTCTGGATGACAGGCTGACCCGTTCCTTCACCATGAGTACATCCTTTTTCATGGACAGCTTCCAGTGAATATTCTGCATTTTATCTCCCGGCTGATACTCCCGGATATCCTGCACCTCCGAGAAGTCAGAGCCTTTCCGTGTTCCTTCTTCCACCTCGGTCATACCTTCCGTATAGCCATTTAACTCTTCCTCCATACTCTCTGCAGCTTTCGGGAGAACCGTGACCGCATATGCTTCGGACGCCGGGCCGGCAAATGCCGTCAGTCCCAGAAAATCTGCCACCTGAATCTTCTGTACCCGAAACTCGATCCGCCCACACTTTGATACGGTAACCGGATACGTTACCGTCTGCCCTTTTCCTGCACGTAGCGGCACCTTCAGCTCATGCGTCCTGGTTGTTCCGTAGAATGCATTTTCCACCTGAATAAATGCTGTACAGTTCATCACTCCAAGCCGGGCAGGATTCTTTAAATGCAGCTTCACCCGGAATGTCTCTCCCTTTTCCATACTCTCATAAGGGCCTTCCCATTCCGCAGTCAGGCCGGATGCCACCCATCCGGCACCAAGGATACTGACTACCGGCAGGAATACCATAACCACCATAATTGCCAGATTCAGAAAGCTGTGGAAAAACCAGAGCAGGGTCAGATTTGCCAGAAACAAAATCAGATATCCAATTATACGAATGATCCGTTTTACCATAACTATTATCCTGCGTCTTTCATTTTTAATCAGGTTCTCGGTGCTTCCACACTGTCAAATATCTTTTTCAGCACGGCCGCCTGATCCATGCCTGCAGCTCTTGCCTGTGTACTCAGCTTAATTCGATGCCCCAGTGTATCCCGGAATATCTCCTCTACATCCTCCGGTGATACATAGTCCCGGTGATTCATGAATGCAGTGGCTTTCGCCATCCGCAGCAAGGCGATGCTTCCTCTCGGACTGGCTCCCAGTGAGATAAACTGACTCTCACGCGTTTTCTCTACTAAGGTCGTAATATATCCGTAAATCATCTCATGCACATACAAGTCACTTACCTGTTTCTGCAGATCTGCGAATTCCTCCCGGGAGATTACCGCTTTCACATGGGAAAGTGGCTTCGCCGCATTCCCCTTCAGGATTTCAACCGCATCCTCATGCGACGGATATCCCATAGACAGGCATACCATAAACCGGTCCAGCTGCGATTCCGGAAGCATCTGTGTTCCTGCAGAGCCTAACGGATTCTCTGTCGCAATAACCGTAAACGGAGTCGGAAGCTTTCTGGTCACTCCATCTACAGTCACATTTCCTTCCTCCATAACCTCCAGCAGTGCAGACTGTGTCTTCGGCGAAGTCCGGTTGATCTCATCTGCCAGAAACAGGTTACAGAACACGGAACCCGGCTTATACTCGAACTCCTTTGTCTGGGAATTATACATGGAAAATCCCAGAATATCACTCGGCAGTACATCCGGTGTAAACTGTGTCCGCTTATAATCCATCGACATGGTTTTCGCAATTGTCATAGCCAGGGTTGTCTTACCGACACCCGGAATATCCTCCAGCAGAATATGCCCCTCTGCCAGCATCGCCGCCAGTACCTTCCGCACAACTACTTCCTTTCCTTTTACTACCTGATTGATTTCAATTAATACTTCATCTATCTTGCTCAAGCTACTTCTCCTTTCGTTTCTTCCACCTATAAACAGGGTAGCATTTTTTTGTAATTTATGCTACCCTGTTTACAGATTATTGTAATTATATTAAATCATTATTATGGCAGAATCCATAGAAGAAAGGAGCCTCATTATGCTGGCTACAACAACACCGGATATTAAAACCTTCATGAATCATTTTCTGACCGGAACAGAGTTTGACCGGTTCCTGCTCTGCGAAGCCACCATTATGACCGGCTCCACCTATATCATCGATGGCCATATCAACAAGGATTTCTACGACAGTGATGATGAACATCTGGAATCGGACCGCATCTATCAGTATTGGGAGGAGTGCCGTCCGATTGCCTTTCAGATGATCAAAGGCTCCCGGACACCGCTTGCCATGAAAGTCGTCCTAATGCTGGCTCCTTATAATGTAGAACGCTTCCTTGAGAAGTATAATCTGCCGTTTTCTAAAGACCAGATCACCGGCCTGTACTTAAATCTCCGCTATGAACACCAGGTGCTTACCATTTCGTCCGGTACCGCCCTGACAGTTTTTACTCTTGATAAATCGGTCGAGCGGATGTGGGAGGAAATGCTGTGCAGGTTCTTTGAGCAGCAAGGTATTGCTTTAATAACATCATAATAAAAGGCACATGGTAATCCATTGAGTGGTCACCCACTTTTCGATTTTACCGTGTGCCTTTTCTGTTTATACAGCAATCTTTCTATGTTTTCTATGCTTGTAGTGTTCTTTTATTTTGCTAAGATTCCAAGGATCTCATTGCTTCTGGCGATGAATTTCGTCATTGCTTCCGGCTCCAGCGGCTTATGTGCCAGCATTGCCAGATCGTATAACTGCTCACAGATGGTATTGGTATTTTCGCCATCCTCATGCTCCAGTACATACTGTACCAGTGCATTATTTGCATTTAAGATCAGTGTGATGCCGCTTGCTCCGCCAAACATGGTAGGATCAAAGCCTCCCATATTGTACATCTTCATCATATCCTGCATTCTCCGGCTGTCCTCGGACTCGGTGATCATGGATGATACATTGGCATTCTTCAGATGCTGTACCTTGACCTCCAGCTTGTCATTTCCCAGTGCCTTCCGGAAGGTCTCCGTCAGTTTCTCTGCATTCGCCTTTGCGGTCTCCTCATCTTCCTCGGTGTCAGCCACAAAATTATTCGACAGCTCAGAATCGATCCGCAGGAAATGTACATTCTGGTTCTTCTGCTCCAGATGTGTGATAAACGGTGTATCAATGTTGCTGGTCAGAAGGATCGCATCCATACCCTCTTCCTTAAACATATTGATATACTGGGACTGTTCCTTGGTATTTGTTACATAGAATACCTGATTCTCATGCTTTTCCTTTGCCGCCTCCAGATATTCCGGCAGGGTTACATACTTGTCATCCAGATTCTTGAAGATAATGTAATCGGTCATCTTCTCATTGAACTTGTCGTCCCGCAGGCATCCGTACTTGATAAACGGACTGATGTCATCCCAGTACTTCTCATAGTTTTCCTTATCGGTCTTGCACATACCGGATAACTTATCTGCGACCTTCTTGGTAATATAATCCGAGATTTTCTTTACAAATCCATCATTCTGCAATGCACTTCTGGATACATTCAACGGCAGATCCGGACAATCAATGACACCCTTTAAGAGCAACAGGAACTCCGGAATTACCTCTTTAATATTATCTGCAACGAATACCTGATTGTTATATAACTTGATCTTACCTTCTGCATTCTCTACTTCCAGATTAATCTTCGGGAAGTACAGGATACCCTTTAAGTTAAACGGATAATCCATGTTCAAGTGGATCCAGAACAACGGTTCTCTGTAATCCATGAATACCTTCCGGTAGAACTCCTTATATTCCTCTTCGGTACAGTCATTCGGATGCTTGGTCCACAATGGTGTTGTATCATTGATCGGCTTCGGCTGCTTCTTCTCCGGCTTCTTGGCTTCCGGTTTCTCATCCTCTGTACCGTCTGTCAGTGCATCATCTGCCGGCTCTTCCGTGCTATCTTCTGTCTCCGCATTCTCTGCGCTGTCTGTCTCAACGGTCTCACCGTTCTCATCTATTACCTCCGGCTTCTCTTCCGGTTCCTCGGTCTCTTCCGGTGCGTCCGCATTGGTAAAATAAATCTCGATCGGCATGAAAGAACAGTACTTTTGGATAACCTCCTTAGCCCGGTATTCATTGGCAAACTCATAGCTGTCCTCATTCAGATACAATGTGATCACTGTACCACGATCCGTCTTATCACCCTTGGAAATCGTGTATTCGGTACCGTTATCACACTCCCAGTAAACAGGCTCTGCACCTTCTTTATAAGACAGGGTCTCAATTGTTACCTTATCTGCTACCATAAATGCAGAATAAAAGCCTAATCCGAAATGCCCGATGATCTGATCATCATTCGCCTTATCCTTATACTTCTCCAGGAAATCTGCGGCTCCTGAAAATGCGATCTGACAGATATACTCATTTACCTCATCCTCTGTCATACCCAGACCATTATCAATGAACTGAACCGTCTTATTCTCCGGGCTTACAACAACATCTACCCGGTAATGATTATCCTCCGGCTCTTCAAACTCACCTACCATGGATAACTTCTTTAATTTCGTAACGGCATCACAACCGTTGGAAATCAGTTCCCGGAAGAATATATCATGATCGGAATACAACCACTTCTTTATAATCGGGAAAATATTCTCGCTGTTAATTGTTAAACTACCTTGCTTTGCTGCCATTTCCAACATCTCCTTAAACTATAATTACTGATACAAAACTAATTACTATAATAGCCTCTTAAAAATGGCTTGTCAATAGAAAATTAGCACTCATTTGTAATGAGTGCTAATAATTTATACTTTATTTATTTTATCTTTATAAATTCGGAATGTCATCATCCTGAACCGTCTCTACAGCCTCCACAGTCTCCACAGTCTCTGTTGCCGCAATTCCCAGCCGCTGCATCTGCGCCTCCCAGGCCGCCTCCCGTGCCTGCTGCTTCTGCTGTCTCTGCATCTCCTTCCGGCTCCGGGCTGCTTCTTTCTCCCGTCGTTTCTGTTCATCAACCAGCTTGAAATCCGACAGCTTCAGCCAATCCAGCAATCGCTGCCACTGATTCTCATATTCGGTACTGATGATCAACTCTACCTGATTATCCTCCGTCCGTATCTTGGTAAATCGGAATGTTTTCTGCATATAAAGCGTATCATGGTGAATGTTCAGCTCCGACAGCGGAATCTCCATTCTCTTTCGGAACGGTTTCAGCCGTACGATATATGGGTCTTTATCCTTCATTACCAGCCAGAGCAGCTCCCGCTTCTTTATCTTCTTTGCCCGGTTCATGGAAAATACCGGTATCGCAAGCTCCGTATATGGATACAGCTTATGCCCCCTGCGCGGGAACTTCTTATGTACCAGCGGCGACATCTCATCCTTGTGCCAGATCTTCTTCCACAACGGTTTCACATATATATACATATAATAAGTGGATAGCGTTGACAGTTTTCCGAATAACAGGATGCCCGCGATCATTAATATCACACTGACTGCCACACTGATATATGGACTGAATATCTGCAGCAGTATCAGGATCATATGTAACACACCCTTTACTGTCTCAATTATGACATTCATGCCCTTTATCGGAACTACCGCACCGATCAGCTCCACCGCATCAATGCACCCGTAAATGCAGACATATACAACCGCAGTAAAGATCGCAGACAGGATCGCCACGATCAGCGTCACTGCATAAGTAAACGGTGAAACATACTGGATATTCACATCCTGCGTAGCAGCCACTACCTGCGTTGTTGCCAGTGGCAGAAGCGAAAGCCCTACCGTAACGATCATGCCGCCCCACTGCTCAATATTATCCAGCGTTGCTTTTGAGAACATCTTAGATGCCGATGTGGAATGTATCACATACATGGCAATCGCAACAATCGTCAGGATCACCGCTGCCGTCGGATTGGCAATCGGCAGATCCGATATCGTCTTGACGATCGGGATTCCATTCAGAAATTCTCCTGCCCGGATCAGCCAGTCTGCTTCCGGGAAATACACCTCTGCCCGCTCTACCATTCCGAGAATGGACAATGCTGCCAGGGTTGCTGTCGGATTGACAGATGCTGTTACTGTTGTAGAAAATACTCCCGCATATGTCTCCAGATTCTCTCCGAGTGTTGTATTTACTGCAATCTCTGCATCCGATGCCGAATGTACAATACTTCCCCGAAACTGCAGAACCGCTGTCGTTATCATTACTGTTAATATGGTAATAAACATCAGAATCTGTTTTCGATTCCACTGATACCATTCTTTTCCATTCATATTAATCGCTCTCCTCTCCTAAAACAATGCCTTTCGTGCCTCAAACTGCCGGTAGAAATCCTGATCCGGCTGATATGGTGTGAAATAGAATACAGTAAGAATCCGAAGGTTCTGCTGCCGGAGCTCCTCTCCCTGCAGCAGACCTTTTTTTATCTGTGTCTGATATTCCTTCAGAAAATCATGCCACTCCAGAATAAAAGCCTCATACCGGCTTAAGTCCGGTGTATCCAGCCATTGCTTTATCTTTACCTTTGTTTTTTGCTGAGCCTTACATTCATGTACCTGAAGGAAATATCGGAACCCATCCTCTTCATACAATCTGCCAAGCGGAAATAACCGACAGATACCTGGACGAAATGCGTGGATCGTACATCTTCCCTGTGTATCCAGGTAGCCACATGCCTCTTCTGTGCCCTGCATCTTAAGATTCGGCAGGATCACACCATCCACTACATGAAGCTCCACAGACTGAGCCATCAATTCTTCCATTGTTACATGAAGTCCGGATGCCATACGATATATATCATATGGATCCAGCACGATTGACTCTCCCATACCGTGACAACAGGCCGAACAGCCCTTGCAATCATTGCAACCCGCCTTTACCATATCGTTTTTCGTATATAATCTGCCATCTGTCCGCTCAGATAAGTCCCAGTTTCGCTCCATATCATCTATTCCCTTTCTATTTCTGATTTCACATAAATCAAACCATTGCAGGCCTTATTTTATGGCGTTTTCTCGCTTTTTCCAAGTTTTCATCCCGTTGTTTCACAATTTTTGCTCCATCGCTTCACATAATTCAAACCAATATTCCTTTAAATAATTGTCTTTACCAGCCCTGTTTATCACATTGTTTCAATGATATTTGGCTTTCGTTATGCTTGTCCGATCAACTATTTATATTCTTTTTTATTATACTACATTCCATTTTTTTCACAACCGTAAAAAACCCGTTCAAACAAAAAAAGAAGTGTTCCAAGCTGTCACTCCCACAGGACTTTGAAACACTCCTTAACATCTAAACGTACACAAATAACTCCGTTGGTCCTCCCTCATTTTATCCCTATACTCTTAACTCACATATAATTTTCCCGTACATTATCATTATAGGATGGCTCTGCCTCTCATACAAGATTTTGGCATCAAATGATATTTTTTTGGCTGCAACTGACTTTTTTCTTTTGTTTCTTTATCGTTTCTGTTATAATATCTAGGAATAGATTTCGCTATATAATATGGTTTGTTTTGCGTATTTTATTTTCATAGATTTATAAATTATTTTACCACAAGATAAATGGAGATTTAGGGACGATATGCGTGTTGCCATTGTAGATGATTCAATTTCAGATCGTAATATCCTAACCACCCTTCTACCGGGGTGTTTATCAGAAATCGGCTTTCAGGTTGCATGTCTGGACTGTTATCTGAACGGAAATGATTTTCTGAAAACCTTTCACCCGGGTCAATATGATATTATTTTTTTAGATATCTATATGACAGGACTGAACGGAATCGAAACAGCTCGGAGCATTCGTGAATCGGATACAGCTACAAAAATCATTTTTATTACGACCAGCAACGATTTTGCGGCAGAAAGCTACTCTGTACGGGCAGATTACTATTTTCTGAAACCATATACCAGAGAACAGCTCCTGCAGGTATTAAATACGATCCATCTACAGGAGCTGGAACAACAGCGCCTGCTTCTGCTTCCGGATCAGTCATACGTACCGGTGCATTCAATCTTATATACCTATTATCATGGGCATTATGAAACATTATGTCTGACTGACAAACGTGAGATTCGGATCCGTACCAGTCATACCGAGTTCTCAGAATTATTGCAGCCATTCGTCTATTTCATTTCCTGCAACAAAGGAATGATCGTTAATATGGAACATGTACAGGCATTAACGCCGGATGCATTCCTGCTTCCGGACAATATCTGTGTCCCGATCAGCCGCAGGCGTTATCCTGCTATTCAGGCCGCCTATTCAGACTTTTTAATCACTACTACCCGTGAGAGGAATTAACTTATGGTTACACCGTTTCGTTTGTTTGAGATTATTTTATATGCACTTATTAATTATCTGCCTTATCTGCTCCTCGCATTATATCCGTTCTGGGATTATCGGCGTTTTTCCAAGCCGGCTACCATTCTGCTGATCATATTGCTTACGATCCTGCAGCTGGGACTCACCCTCATGAATACCTTTCATCTGGGGCCAGGCGCATCGGTACTCTCGCTGATCAGTACCGGAAGTTATGCCCTGTTCTATTTTCTGGCTATCCGCGAGAAGCCCGGAAAATTGTTGTTTGTACTCCTGATGGTTTCCAATGTTGCAAATCTCGTCGTTGTCGCAGGAAAATGTCTGGAAGGATTCCTGTTTCCGGCAAATGCCATACTGCAGAATTGTTGGACTTTCTCGCTGACCTCCTGCCTTATACTGCTCTTTGTCCTTCCGGCTATGGTTTTGTTTTTTAAGAATTGCCTGAAAAAAGCAGTTACCCTTCATACTCAGGAGCACATCTGGCGTTATCTATGGCTGATTCCAACCGTGTTTTATCTGTTTTGGTATTATAATCTATATTTCACTCCATTAACCTCACTGGAATGGGCATTAAAGCCTATGAATACTCTGTTTACTCTTCTGGTAAATCTGGGTTCCATTCTTTTTTATTATATTATTGTCCGCATGATCCGGCAGTCCCAGCATAATCTGCAGCTGGTAGAATTAAATCATCAGTTAAACTTACAGACCTTGCAGTATGAGAATCTGCAGGAGCGTATGGAGGAGACCCGGCGGATCCGGCATGATCTTCGTCAGCATATGAATACGCTTTACCTGCTTGCAGAAGAAGGGCGCTATAGTGAGCTGCAGAGTTATCTGCAGAATTATCAGAAGACGTCCCCACTTGAACGCCCCCTTGTTTTCTGTGAGAATCTCCCATTGAACGCTCTGCTCAGTCACTATGCCGGCATCTTTCAATCCGAGCATATACCATATGAATATCATATTACCATCCCGGCCAGGCTGCCTGTCTCCGCAGCCGATATCACAGTCCTTCTCGGCAATCTGCTTGAGAATGCTATGGACGGATGCCTGACTCTGCCGGAAACAGAGCAACGGCTGATCACATTAACCATCGCTATGCCTAATGAACATGCCATGGTAATTACTATTGCCAATCCCTACCGAGAAGAGCTCCGCCAAGAACATGGACAGTTTCTGTCTACCAAGCATAGTGGATATGGCATCGGAACAGAGTCCGTCCGCTACATTGTAAAACAATATAACGGAACAGTTGTCTTTAAAACAGAAGGACAGCTTTTCCATGTATCCTGTGTGTTACATATCTAAGCTGCCCTGTTCTTTCTGATTTGTTCTATGTTTCCGATTTATTCTGCCATTTAATTCTGCGTTTTCCGATCAGTCTCCTGTTTTCTTACTCGGTATAGTAATATACCTCGTCACCTTCTACATTAAAGCCTACATAATCTGTAATGTAATAATCACCATACGCATCATTAATCATGAATCCATAATAGTAATCTCCATCGGTGAGTGCCTCAAAACTGATTGCATCGCCCTCCTGATACTGATATGGATTTCCCTGATACTCATACTCTTCCTCACTGTCCACTGCCGTCGCATAATAGGTCGGTATGATCTCATCTCCCGGCTGCAGCTTCACGATTTCTTTCGCCGCCATACCATTCTCATCTACACCGGCCCAGGTACCGTCAATCGTAACTACTCCATTCTCATAATCATGTGTGATTCGTAGATTGGTTGCCACACCGTTTAACAGGACCGGTGATGTATATACATCATATCCTTCGCCCTCTGTCACAATATATACCTCCAGATTCTGTCCATCCGGCAATGAGAACCATGAACCGTCAAAATTATCGGAAAATGCTCCGGTTGTCCAGTCCATATTCAGATAGGTGCTGAGCCCAAGCTCGATCAGGTCATTTCCATCCTCAGACAGCATATAAACACTGGCCTGTACGCCGGCTGTATTAGCCAACGCATCCTGCGTCAGCACAAATCCGTAAGTCCCATCTTCATCTATGGCAGGAGCCTGATCAAATGTGATCAAAGCGCTCTCCCCGGTCTGTTCATAAGAATCGTAGTAATCCCAATAATCAGAGTCTGACTCCGCATCATAATAGTCACCGGTATCATCATTTAACAGGTAATCAAACAATCCCCAGAAACCGGTTATCTCTTCATTATCATAGCTTGATACATCACCCGCATTCGCCGCACCGTAAGCTACCCTGTCTACAAATGACAGATAATATGGGCTGACCGCTATCTCACCAAAGGTACTAAGCTCGGTAGAACCCTGGATCTGTAACGGATAATAGGTCGCCAGTCCGCATGCATCCTCATGATCCGAACCGTTTCGAGAATAAATAACAACATTCCGGATAGCTTCCAATACCGTATCTGCACCTGCCGCATAGTCTGCGCCCGCATTGACAACACCCGCCAGATCTACCATATTGGTATATCCTTCCGCCTTATTGTTTCCTCCGTAATTATCTGCTGCAACTGCATTCCGGACAATATCCGTAAAGATGCCGTCTTCTTCAGATGCCGCATACAGATTCGCCGCATATGCATGGAAGTCTGTCAGTAATGCATCCACCTGCGAAAGATCTGATATCGAAAACGTTGCAGTGCTTCCTTCGCCAATCTCATCACAGGCCTCATAAAAGCTATCTGCCACTACCGTTCCCAGATCTGCACCATCCGCCGTCGGATTCTCACCCAGGTAATCACCGATCGACTTATAGTCCCATCCGTATCCGGGCTCCAGTTCTTCCGATCCATACATATAATCTGCATAGGACGCCAGAATATTGGCGCATTCAATCGTTCCCATCAGACAGGCATCAAATCCGACAAACTCAAAATTATCCGTCATGCTATCATACACACTGAGTAATGCTGCATCGATTTCCCGTAAGCTCAGGCTATCAGAATCATTTCTCTCATCAAAGCAGACGCCGGAAATGCTTCCGCCTCCATGATTCCAGAAGATCAGTCCCATGTGTGCCGCCGGATGATCGGCAATGCCCCATCGCAGAAAATCCGCAAGGCTGGCACTGTCACCCATGTTTCCAAGACTCTGCTGATCCTCCAGCACCATCTCACCGTCAGAGATACAATACCGCTCAAAGCTATCTGAATCAATCTGCCCGTCTTCCCAGCCATTGGTTCCTCCGGTCTGCACCACAAACTGTACCTGATCTCCGGTCGAAGCCGACACCATCTCCTGAATATCCATAGTCGCCAGACCACTCTCACTCTCCAGATCGGTTCCGCACATATATACGAAGATCGTCCAGGTACCATCCTCGCCCATCGGTGTTGTCACTTCCCTGGACGGTCTTGTGATCTGCAATGCTCCGTCTTCCCCAAGCTCCATGGAAATACTGCTTCTGCCTGACGCATTTCCGGATGTATCCTCTGAGCCCGGACGACCTGTGCCATCTGTTGTATCCTCTTCCTCGTAGTCCTCCAAGCATCCGGACAGATTGCATACCAGAAGTACCATCATACAGATTGCCGCAAATTTCCTGCAGCCATTCTTCCGGACCTTCTTCCAATCCATCTGCCGGAGATTGTTATAATCCTTATTACTCGAATATCTCATAATAATCCTACAATTCCCCTTTTCCGGTTTCATTAGCCTATGATTCCGCCACCAAAGTAACTGAAGATATTAAATCCTGTCGGAAGTGGAATTGTCAGCATATAAATCGTTGCGATCAAAAATGCTACCAATGCTACGATCATGATGATCATCCGATTCGGAATCTGTTTAAAGATTCCGACAATACCAAGCATGAACAGTACAATTGAGTAAATCACCGCAACCAGACCATATGCATCTCCATGTGCATTATCCTGCTTTCCCTGTTCCAACAGCTCTGAGGACTCATCCAGCATTGCATATGCATCCTCAAAATAGCTGTCTACAAATCCATCCATATCAAATGGTGATGCATATTCTTCCTGTGCATCTGCCCACTCAATCGCATCATACAAAGCATCCGAGCAATTATCCGCCAGTAACTGATCCAGCTTCCAGTCTGCCTTATCCATAGCATCCTGATCACCCTTCTCTTCCGCAAAGCTATAATCGATCCGTGTACTGCTGATCTCATTCCAGAGCATCATATCCTGCATCAGGTTCTGTGAGGCTTCATTAAACATGGAATTGCCCTCTGCTGCAAGGTTATTACTGGTGGTGTAATTCGTTGCCTGATTACCACCATGCAGGGATCCTATCCAGGACGCCCATGCGGATGTCAGAGCTGTAATACCCAGAAAAATAGCTACGATAATTTCAATAATTTCGTCCTTAGATTTCTTTTTGCCTTTCTTTTCTGCCGGCTCTTCATTTGTAGTCTCTACGACTGTTTCTTTTACATTTTCTTCCATTTTCTCTTCCCCTTTTCATATTAGAATATTTTCTACTATACAGGGCGAGGAGAGTCTATACAAGCAGCTGACATCAAACAACCGGAAACTGGCATCAACTGGTACGCTATCAGCATTCTACTATAATCCGAATCCCTTAATAATCTTCTGGAACTCCGGACAGGCGGCAAAAGCCTTTAATATACGTTCTCTGCTTTCCCCTTTGGACAGGCGGCCTACCCAGTAGTCTAATCCGCCCTTGTCGGCCTCTCTGCCCATAAAAGTACGATATAATACCTTTACATATTCCGTATTATTTAACTTCTTATCCCTAAATTCCTTCGAATATATAAAGTTCTCCGCAACCTGAATCGGAGTTTTTCTTTTTGCAGTAATCTCTGCTGTCCAATATTGTAAACCGGCCGGTTCCGGATTCCGTCCCAAGGCTTTCGTGTAGTTTCTGGCTACATAGGCCTCTGTATTGGAATAGGTCTTATTCTTTTTAACCGGTGAAAATGCACCATATATCTTTTTCCCGCCAATGACTACATACGAACGGACCTTATAATAATATGTAGTATTCGCCTTCAAGCCTTTATTCGTATAGCTGACTGTTCCTATTTTCTGAATCGTAGCTATTCTGGTATATGTACCTTTCAAGGAAGTTGAACGATATATCTCGTATCCGGTAACTCCCTTTGTCCCCTTTGTCCAGGTGATTTTTAAATTCTTATCTCCTCTGTCCACTCTTGTTATAGTCTGAGTCTTAGGCTTGATGGTAAACCTTAATTCCTTGCTGCCGCTATATTTTCCTTTTAATACAACCGTAACCTTGTAAGAGCCCACATTTATCCTTCCGGGTGCATATGTCACGTCATAGTCTGTACCTTTCTTCAATACAGTCCCCTTGGAATCTTTTACGGTGAGTGTTGGTGTTTTAGCCTTTCCATCATAAATATAACTCGTCGCTGAAAGCTTCATGTCAGATACCTTTGTTATTACTTCTGTCCGGGTTGCCTTACATACGGAACAAGTATAGAGTCTGCTGCCATCGGCAGACCGGGTAGCTTTTTTTGTAATCACACCTGTATTCCATTTGTGTTCCCCGTACTCATTCTTTTCAGTACAGCCTTCGTCTGTACATGCCTTCCAGTGATGTGTTCCGTCACTGCTCCAGGTCGTCGCAAAATGATGCCCGGGTTTACTCAGGACCGTTATCTCTTTTTCTATTATAACTCCGGAAGCCACACCGGAAGGAGTATACTCCACCTTCAACATCAGTTTTCCATAGTCCTTCTCGAGATTCTGAAAACTTAATACAATCTGATGCGGCTCATAATTGTTATCGCCGAATTTCATTTCATCCCAATCGCAATATGAAATATCTGTCTCGCTTAATTGCCTGCCATCTGTTGTTTCAATAGATATTGCAAAATCTTCCAACAAGGCTGTTGAATCCGGCTTATAGCTCTGATCATTTTTGTCATAGAACTCTATCGGATAATAAAACTCCTCCCCGTTTCTCAGATTAATGGTAACCGTATCCTGACCATCCGCCCATTTAAAATGATCGAATTCATTCTCCGCTACGCTCTGTTTCTTCTGCGCAAACCAGGTTATTCTCCCATTGGATATTTCTTTTTTTATTTCATAATCCGTATACTGTGAACCTGTGATTGTAAAATCACCTGCCGATGCGTCACTTGCTTCCACATATGTATGATTCTCCACAAAACGGCTGATGGCTTCTGCACCATTTGTATTTAACCTTGTCAGACCGTTTACGTTTCCCGATATCGTTAACGTATTGCTATTCCCTATCAGAACAGCGCCACAATGATTTGAATCCGTTGTATCCACTCCCTGAAAGTTTCCCTGAACCTCCGGAGTCCCTGACATTTCACGGAAATCAAGCACTGCACCTTCCTTCAATGTTACATTATTTACCAGGAAAGAACCATTCTGCGGAATGTTTATCCGGGATGCTTTTTCAAGAATAAGGTTATTCACCTGTGCACATTCCAACCGGGAAGTAACTACGTTTGCCGCAATTGTAACATTTAATTCACCGATTTGATCTTTATGATCGAATCCTGCTATGTTATTCCTTTTTCCAAGAACTACATTTACATTTCCGTTTAATGTATGGCCCTCTACTCCGGCAGTATGAATCGTCTTATCTACTACGGGGGCATCAAGCTCTATATCTACATTCATAGAAACATCCTGCCAGTAATCTCCTGCATAAATTGCCGAAAACTTAGTCTGCTCTGTTGGATTGAGTACTTTGATCACTGCATGATTTCCACGAGTACCGGTCCTCCCTTTATATGCTCCGCCACTAATATACGGTGCAACACTATCCTGATCAACGGCTGTACCAAGTGCCGTATTCACTCCATCCAGAATCAATGTATGTCCGGCGGCATAAATCGTCGCGCTTCTCTCTACGGTCGTCCCCAACGAGGTTCCGCCACTTCCTCCACCTAATGTCACTTCCGGAACCATCTCCAAATGCATATCCTTAAATGTAACATCTGCGCCTAACTGAATTGCCGTTCGAAGCTTAAACGTTTTATCCGGTGTCGCACCCATAATCGTTATATTCTTATTAATAAATAACGGAGCCGCCGAACCATCCGCCTCAACATCATACTTTGTGTAAACCACATCCCCGGCAAGTACCAATGTTTGACCGGACTGAATATTATCCAAGGCCGTCCGTATATTTTTATATGGATTCGAGGCAGTACCTTCACCGGCGCTTACATCCCCTTCACCATTTTCCACATAAACTCTTCCACTTTCTACCGATTGCGCTGCTTCTACATCAGAAGACTGCACTTCATTTTTTACAGATTCATCTGCATAAACCGCATTGACCGGTAATAAATGATTCATTATAAACATAACTAAAGTTACTATCACACAAACTCTTTTTCTCATTGTACCCTCCTGCCAATCCTAATCAAACACTCTGAAGCATATTTTTATCTCTATACAAAAAATAGCTGAAATGCTTGTATTTTCAAGTATTTCAGCTACTTTTTCAAGAGCAGGGGATGAGAGAATCGAACTCCCGCCAAAGGTTTTGGAGACCTTTCGTAGAACCCTTCAAACCCGCTTATATTCTACGTTCACAGCCAAGGCATTAAAAAGTACCCCATTTTTACCCCACTTAATGAAACCATATTATCCACTGCTCAATTAACTCTGATTCTGTAATACTTGACTAATCTTTTTCAATAATGCCTCTTTTTCTTCTTCCGTCATATCTGCAAAGCAAATATCATTTTCCTTTGCATATTTCGCTATTAACGAAAGATTCAATTTCCTTTTCGAAAGTTCAGAAGGCATTATTGGATCCAGCATATTTTTTATACAATTATATCAAGTTATCCATGGTTTATCCACTTATTTAAAAAATAACCACAATCGGAATACCCTGAAGTTTTTTCTCGTCACCACAACAAAAAAATAGCTGAAGTGCTTGCATTTTCAAGCATTCCAGCTACTTCTCTAATAGCAGCAGATGAACGAAGTGAACGTCCATCCCCACTTATATTCTACGTCCATGACCGAAGCATAAAACCACCCCATTTTATCCAACTTTACGAAACCAAATTATCCAACTGCTCAATCAGTTTTCTCTTATCTTTATCTGATGCTTTAATATAGTATTCGTAAGTCGTACTAACCTGTGAATGTCCAAGCAACTCTGATACCTCTTTAATCTGTCCTTTATCTTCCGCATCCTTTAACATAATTGTTGCAAATGTATGTCTGGTCGAATGCAACCCCATATGTCTTACTCCTGCCTTTTTCAAGATTGCCGAATAGCACCTCTGTAAATGAGAATGCGTTACAATCTTTCCATTCGCAGTACATATCAAATATCCGGTATCGTGATTACAGGTTGTGTTCTGCAACCGTTCTATCGCCAGAATTGCACGCGAATTCAATGGAATATTCCTATGAGACTTCTGTGTTTTTACATCTCCTATTGAATATTGGATGCCACCATGCTTTCTGTCTTTTGCATATGTAACATTATGTGAGACCGACAACGTTCTTCTACTCATATCAATATCTCTTATATTGATTCCCCGCAGTTCACCAGACCGCATCCCGGTAAGACATAACAATATAATTGCTTCGCCATAGCGATAAACAGGTCTTCCATTTGCATAACATTCCTCTGCAGTCTCTATCACTTTTAATAATTCGTCAGTTGTCATTGTCTCTATTTCTTTGCTTTCATGCCGGATATTGGATGCATGCGGCATTGTCACCAGTGTCATCGGATTATATCCTATAATTCTGATAGCTGCCGCATAACGAAAAAATTCTCCTAACAGATTATATATCTTTTTTATACTTGATTTGCTCAGACCAAGATTACATTGATCCATTAAATGCTTCTGAATGTCCGTAGACGTAATTGCTCCTATCTGCATTCTTCCCAACGCTTCATTCTGAATATGATATTTGAATGTACTCTCAACTCTGTCATAGGTAGTGTCTTTTACTTTGCTCATCTTAACATTCTTGAGATATTGGTCTAGTGCTACATTTAATCTGACACTTTTGGCAATTACGCCTCCGTTTTCCTTTTCCTGCCGCAGATTTTTCAGCTTCTGTTTCACTTCTGAGATTGTTTTTCCATATCTGGAATACCGCACTCCATCAATAACTGTTCTGCCTTCATATCTGCCATCTGGACGTTGTCTTATACTCACATCTTCCTTTTTCATAACTACCACCTTTTCCAAAGAAATATGCATAAGAATCATATCCATAAACCTACTTGCTACCCATTACCAACTAAAATATTATTTCCTTGCCCTCATGTTCCTGCATCCATCTGTCAACTAATTTAGGACTGGAAATATAATCCTTTCCTACTTTAATTACCGGTAGTGCTCCTGTTTTACATAATTTTAAAAGCTTACTTTTTCCAAACGGGAAAATATCGTTGAGATCAGCAAGTGTATATATCACTTCTTCTCTACGCTTCACATTCTGCTCTGATCCTTCTCCATATACAGCTTCATATCCATATGTACTGATAAATGTCTCCATGTCATTTTGGGTAAATGGATTATCTGATTCATCTTTCTTCAGAATTTTCCAAATCAACATGGCATTAAATTCATCATTGCAAGTAATCTGGATTCCGCTTTCTGATGGTACAGTAAATGTACCTTTTACTGATGGTTTACACATAAACGCATCCCCTCTTTCCATATAAAATGTCAGAATTTTTTTGTATACAAATTATTCATTACATTTATCATAACATTCTTATATGGTCATTTAAAGCATGGTTCTTCTAGCATTTTTCGGTTGTTCAATAATTATTTTTTCACTATTTTTTTGCCTGTCGTCCCGAATCCCGCACTATGACCGGCTCTACGCCAAAAGGGGTGTACCAATTCTGGGCGAATTATGACCAAAAGTGGCACACCGTCATTTTTCACAAATTTTTTCGTCTGTTTTTGTGTATTATTAACTGGCTACGATCTTCAATATGCCCTCTTCCCTGTAATAGCGGTAAACAGAATCCGACAAGATCTCTTCTCGCAACACACAATTCCGGTTTGCTCCATGCACCATCAACGCCAACTCCTCCGCCTGACATCCAAAGGATACCGGAATCACAATCATTTCATGGATAGAACTTGGAATCAGGAAATAATCCTCTTTCAGAACATCCCCTATTTTCTGCAGTTCATCCTCATACAAAATCACTGCTGCTCCATTCATCTTCCGCCGGTTCGTAACGATATACATCGGGATATCAATATTCTCAAGCTCACCGGTCTCTTCTCCCTGTTCTCCAACTTCACTCACAAGCTGGTCAACCACTTCCTGAATACCACTCAGGATTGCCGGGAATCTTTTACCGGTGTTCTCATGTGCAATCCGGTACAACTGCTCCGCATCTACGCCCCATGTCTTAATCATATCATTTGTGATAATAACAGAAGCCATTCCATCCTCTGTCTCCTGAATCACAATCGAAAACACAATCGCAAGATCCTGATAGTCCTCATGTGGAACCGTATTCAGATATTTAATATTCCGTTCCCTATTTATAAGACGATAAACAATATCCTTCTTCACCTCATCAAACGATTTTAATGTACTCACAGGAAATGACGTAATACACCTGTGTTCCCGGTTTACTTTCAAAATCTGCTTTGCAATCTCTTCTAAGGATGCTCCTTCCTGAAATTCCTGATAGAATTTCTCCAGATAAATATTCGGTGCAATATTGCTGCCATTCTCCCGTATCAGCATACCGATCCTTGTTATCCCGTTATTCTTAGCCACCCTGTTTAAATGGATATCCGGGAGATTATACTCGTCAACCATATAGTCCTTTAGCAACTGTGCAAATCCTTCCAACTCACTGCAACCTATTTCTTCTACCATAAAATCTACCTCCGCTTTTTTCTTTTTCACTCGAATTGCGGAAGCAATTTTTACGACTTATTTAGAATATACTTTGTTTATAATATTTGAATATTTATATTACTTTTTTATATTTATAAATTTCTATATACTTTCTCTCTAAGAAATGATAGAATACTTTTATAATCAATATAAAGAGGGGGGTAAATTATTATGCCAAAAATACTAAATCCAGAAACCAAAAACTTTTTTGAATCAGCTATGTTTCAAACGCTTCAAACTAATAAAACCGGAATTTTTTCAAATGAAGGTCGATGCAATGAACCTAGAGTCGTAGCTGAAAATGTCAAAATGATATGTAGACAAGAATTTAACAACTGTCTTCCAGCCGGAACTATTTCTTTAAATTTATCTGATGATTTATCAAGACATTCAATGGGCGATATTAATGTAACTGACTGTGACGGGTGTAATTATTATATTGATATAATAACTCACAACCTTGATACTAATTTCAATATGCCAAACATCACATCAATTAGTAGATTATCAAAGTACTATTCAGTCAATAATCCAAGTTCCTTTTTTCTAATTTTAATGATTGAATATAATATCAATGCTTTGGGTATTAATTTTCAATCAGTCCAATTATTTGCTATAGAAAATATAAGTTGGGATTGCTTAAGAATTGGTTCTTTAGGAACAGGGCAAATCCAACTTAAAAATTCAAATACTATTATCATTGATTATAAATTATCTCGTGAAATTTGGATGTCTGAATTTTACCGGCAAGCTGAAATTTATTATGCCAACGAAATTTCCAAAGCTCAAGAAAGAAAAAACGATTTACAAGTTCATTCTAGTGAATGGAAATAATTAACGATAAGGCAGACTCCTTTAGAGCCTGCCTTATTCTCATTAATTAAAATCTCGCTATATTAACTTATTTATTATTTCTAAATTTTTGTTGGAGTGCACTTGTATTTCTTTCCCAGAAAACACCATCTGAATACCCTTGAATAGTACTATCTGTCTCTGCCATTTCCAATCGTTTCTCTGTCCAAATACAATACTGCTCATTTTGTTCAATACCGATATAATGTCTTCCTAATTTTTTCGCAGTAACAGATGTTGATCCCGAACCCAAAAACGGATCTAATATCACATCTCCAGGATTTGAACTTGCAAGAATTAACTTTGCAATTAACTTTTCCGGTTTTTGTGTTGGATGTGCGGTATTCTCTGGCATAGACCAGTACGGTATAGAAATATCATCCCAAAAATTTGATGGATATGTATTTCTAAAATTACCAAATTTTGTTTCCTCCCAATCCTTTGGCTTACCATCCACTTTATATGGAGCTATTACTTTTCTTCTTATTTTTACAGCTTCAACATTAAATGTATATGTCTTTGACTTTGTCACAAACCAAATATCCTCCATGGCATTTTTCCAATTTGAAAATGCTCCCCTTCCTTTCTCTCTTTGCCACGTAATTCTATTCTGAATATAAAAATATTTTTTCAGTACTTTCCCAATTATTGGACTTGACTGCCAGTCACAACATACATAAATTGATGCATTTTCACTTAGAAGTGGAATAACTAATAATATCCAACTTTCTATATATTCTTCGTATATATCATCTGAATTTTTTCTAAATATATTTCCATGAAAGTTCTTATCTACGTTATATGGTGGATCTACAATTAATAAGTCTATTGTATGTTTGGGCAATAATCTCAATACTTCAAACGTGTCTCCCAATATTGTTTTATCCAAGACCTCATTCAATGTTTTTTCTTTTGAAACAGATATACATCTCTCAAGATATTCCTTGCCCTCTTCAACTGTTATATCAATTGTCCTATTTCTATCTGCCTTCATTCTATCGCCTTCCTTTACTCTTATTTTCTACAATACAAATCTGGCTAATAATTTTTCTTTCAAAATTCTTATTCTCTCAGCTAGTAATCGCCTCTAAATTACTATCCTACTCCTAGATGATTTTCATCATATTCAATAAACTACTATATCAAGTTTTCAGTGATAACCCCTTTTTGTTAACATGCCACAATTTATCATTTTTTTCAAATTTGTGGCACTAACTCAATATAATATTTGTTTTGCTCAACAAAAAGTCAACAATATTTATATGTGTTATACCATCTCTTGAATAATCAAATCGATCTAAAGATAAAACATATTTTGGTGATGCATCACTTATTGGTTTAAAAGCTCCAAATTCCCGCTCTATTGTCTCTTTTCCCGCAAGATAATATGCTACTTGAATAAAACACTTCTTTCTCCCATTTATTACTACAAAATCTATTTCCCCTTTATAAGTCTTTCCAACAAACACCTCATAATCTCTTGAAATCAATTCATTATAAATAATATTTTCCAAGAAAAAAGTATCCTCGAAATTGACAAGATTGGTATTAATCATTCTAAAACCAGTATCGACTGCATATTGTTTTTCAATGTAAGACATTGACTGTTTACCAACAATATTAAATCTTTTTACCCGATCTATCAAACAGGCCTTATTCATTTTTTCAAGGTATCTATATATGGTTTTTTTATCTAATATTTCTCCATTTTGTTTTTCAAAATATGTTGCAATATTGCTACTAGAAAAATCCTTACCTGCATTTGCCATTACATAGCTAGCTACCGTTTCAAAATTTTGCCTATTTATGCGAGATTTATCAGTAATAATATCCTTGTCAAGAATTCCCTTGTATGTTTGGTCCAAATATCTTTTAATTTCACTTTCTCTGTCAAAAGAAAACCGCAAAGGAAAGCCTCCCCAGTTAATGTAGTCTATTATAAATTCATCAGGTGAAATATTTTTACCTTTTGCTCTTATAAACTCAAAACTTTCTGCAAATGAAAAAGGCATAATTTTAAACTCAATGCATCGCCCTACTAACAATGTAGCCATCTTGCCTGATAACAATTTCGAATTACTACCTGTAATAAAAATATCGCAATTAATGGTCGCCCTAAATGATGCCAAAGCTCTCTCAAAATTAGAAACATGTTGTATTTCGTCCAAGAATATTAAATATTTTTCTTCATCTTTAATATGATTCTGAATATATCTATTTAATTTATCTGCTGTACGTATTTTTTCAAAATTCAGATCCTCAAAATTAATACATATAATGTGATTTTTATCAAACCCATTCGAAATAAATTCTTCTTTAATTTGTTCTAACAAAATAGATTTTCCGCATCTTCGAACACCAGTTAATACTTTTATCAGATCTACATCATAAAACGGTCGTATTTTTGCTAAATATCTTTCTCTTTTTATATACATAATTAACCACCTCTTTTCATATTATATGAAAATAAGTGCCACAATTCAAGAAAAATTCTTTATTTGTGGCACTTATTTTATTGTATATTGATTTTCTTTTATTACATCCATCCTCTTTGAATCAAAATGATATCACTATTCCCACACCCAACTTCATGATATCTAACAGGGAATTGTTCCTGTCCTCTGATGTTAATTTTGATAATTACATATAAATATCTGTTTTTATAATATGATTTATACTCATTTATAGTATCCTTTTATTATAAGTGCCTCCATTGGCAAAAATATATATCATGTGCTACTTTAACACAATAATTTCATCCGCCAGTTATCATCCAGGGCTGATATTCAATCAACATATTATAAGGCTTTTGCATCGCAAAAGTGACGTAGCGTTAGCGAAGTCAGGACTGTCGGCTATGCCGACCACGCCACCGGCGTGTCAGTCCCCCTTATGCCCTTGGAAACTTTTCCACAGAAAAATTGGTTTTGGGAAAATTTTCCAGATTTAGTCAGTAATAATCAGGGTTTGAGCATTATAATTTGAGGGCGGATTTTAATTATAAAAATTATAATTTTTATAATTTCGCCCGAAAGTCCGCATTATATCTAGCCCCCGATTATAAAATTTTATGGGGCTGATGACACGCATTATAATTTAAAATTTATAAGAAAAAAATATATAGGCGGTCTCTCCTGATTCCTGTAGAATCAAAATAAACCGCCTATGTTTTATCCCTGATAGTAGCTGCTTTCAAACGGAAGTCAATCGAATACTATTACGAAACCGGCATATAATATTCTCTCATTTGCATTGATTATATAGCATAATTTGTGTATAATTTTGTTATCAGATAAGGAGGTGTTTATTATGCCAACAATCAGATCAAGTGCTGACTTAAGGAATAACTACAACGAGATCTCAACATTTTGCCACAATTATCCTGAACCAGTTTTTATTACGAAGAATGGAAAAGGCGATCTTGCCATTATGAGCATTGAAGCCTACGAAGAATTAACCAGTCGCTTTGAATTATATAGCCAGATCAAAGAAGGGATGGATGATATTGCTTCCGGCAACACTCGACCATTCTCTGAAGCAATAGCTGACATCCGGAGCAAACGTCGCAGATGAGGTATAGCATTCACATCACAGCTACCGCGGAACGTGATATCCTGCGTGTTGCTGACTACATCGAATTTACCCTGAAAAATCCTACTGCCGCCGATCATCTGCTTGATGCAGCTACAGAACAAATCAACTCACTCTCGGATATGCCCGAAAAATTTCGTCTTGTAGACGATCCCATTCTGGCAAGTTGGGGAATTCGTTTTATTATAATTAATAATTATCTGGCTTTTTACACTATTGATAAAGAAAAGCAACTGGTAATTGTTATACGATTTCTATATCAGAAAAGCAACTGGAACTCCATTCTTCTTCAGGGATTCTCCCTTATTTAAGGAATCTGTTTTGCAGATTCCTTTTTTAATCTCACTTTTTTGTAGATCTTCCTATAATTATAGTTTTAATATCTCCATATAAAATCAAATATAATTCAACAACTATGTTCATATCTACCTAAATGCATATGTAAAAAACTCCATTTACAAATTGTTTTTTGTCGCGTAATATGATATAATTTATTATATTAGTTATACAAAAAAGGGGGGATTCTAATGAATCACGATATTAATACTTCTGTAGATACATCAATAGAAAAAGAGTTAGGTGCTGATTTACAAAAAATAATTTATGAAATTCTTTATCATAATATTGTCTATGAAGGTCAATTTAATCGCCTATATTCCATGTTTTGCAAGAAACATGCTTCTGATCTCTGTACCCTACTCACAGAAGAAATGGGATTTCCAATCGAATATACATATGACACAAGAAATGTTTCTTTTGTATTTTATAACAGTAATGTATACTCTCCGGATAAAGCCGTTGAATTATCCATAGTCTATCATTCGCAACAAATGTCCATATCCAACCAATAAAAGACTAAGTTTCAAATTATTGTGTAATATATACTTTCCGGCATCATTAAGGCAAGGTTTAACACAAACTAAAAGGTCGCGTTAAAACTTGCCTTTTAATAATGTAATTATTTACTGCTTTTTTCTCGTTATCCCGTTTTGGAGATGATAAAAAACATTTTCATATTCTTCATACAGAGTACCGACTTCATCATTGATGTAATAATGCAGTCCACTAGGTGGTTGTCTTAGTTTTTCTATTCTATTATACCCTTTGCCATCAATTAATTATCTTAATCTTTTTTCTAACCAAAAGTGGTTAAATTATGACCAATATCGGTCTAAATATGACCAAACGGATCCCAATTATGGTCAGAAAAACTGCTGTTTCAAACCTACCATCTATGCGTATGACCAGTTTCGGATCAATTATAACCAATATTGGGTTTATTATGACCAGATATGGTCGATTAATGTCCACTTTGGATCCAATTATGACCAAAAGTGGTCATTAATAAGTAAAAAAATAGGCGATCCCCCCTGATCCCTGTGGAATCAAGAAAGATCGCCTATACGTTTTTAATATTGCTTACAAACTCGGTGTGTAGCCGTGGATGTTGGTCAGATTGCCGTCGGCATCTATGTCATAAGTCATGATGACGGTAGCGAAGCCCTCGTTTCCGCCTTTGTCGGACGAAGAGAAACGGACAAATGCGAAGTAAGAATATAACCCATTCTTATCGTTTTGGATGTTCGTCACATAGCTTTCCATACTCTCGAACTGACAGTTGATCTCATGTGTATCAATATAATAAATCGTTTCGCCGTTCGGCTGTACCGGATTGTTATACTTATGCAAGAACACCTGCATGAAATCAGAATCCTCGGTCAGATCATATTCGGATTTTATCTCTTCCCGCATCGCATCGTAGTCCTTGCCGTTATCCCATGTCAACACCCGCTTTGCGAACGCTTCTGCTGTTGCATCATCGGTTGCTTTTCTTTCTTCGGATAAACCGGTCGTATCTAAGACCAACTGCGTCTGTCCTGCCGAAGCAGTCTGTGTCTTAATATCTAACTGATTTTGTAAATCGTAAATCTGATTTTCCTGCTCCTCGATTGCTTTGCTCTGATGGCTAACACTTGCGTTGGTGATTGCTCCGGTCAGTGTAATCACAACCAGACAAGCGGCTGAAATAATCATTATTTTCTGCATTGTCATTCTCCTTTCTATTCGATAGTCTCGGCTGCTGATTCGGTCTCAGAACCATCTGTGGATTCTACATCCTCAGATGAATCAGATGTTTCATCGTCATAATCATTCACAGCCCCATAGCCCTCGGATCCCGGTCCGTAAGAATCTCCGATGGCAGTTACATGATATTCCAAGTCATAAAACATATTATCATCTGCATGATACGTTCCCTGTGCATACGCTAACAGTTCGTTATCCTTTGCCTGATTATAGCAGACCCAAAGAACGGGAACGGTGTTACCGCTGAAATTGTAAGTGGTACAGAATGACCAGACGGGATTGACGTTAGGGTTGTTGGTGTCGTAATAGTACCAATCCACACGATTTCCTTTATCTTGTAAATATGGTTCTACTTCACTCATTTTCTGTTTCATTTCAGATTCCAATTCTGAAGTGAAATCCGCAGATAATACAGACAGATTCCAATTTTGATAATCAGATAAAGCATTGCCTGCGTCAGAAGCCTTGTCCAGTACTTCACTCCCCTCTTCTGTATTTTCAGTGCTACTTGCTGCAACCACTTCCTCAGTAGTAGCTTCCGTGTTTTGTTGTTCAGCAATTTTTTCATTCAATTCGCTAATCGTGTTTTCATTTTCCAGATAGGTTTTGGCTAATTTACTTTTTGTTACCCACCACCATATTCCTATGCCGATCATTATGCATATAAATACTATGGCATAAATGATTATAAATTTCTTACTGATCGTCTTGGTCTTCATAATTCATTCCTCTCCTTGCGTACTTTCCATTTTATTAAGTCAAAAAACTGATTCTAAAGATTTGTCCCCCCCTTATTTTTATTTATCCTCCTGTATTATATTCAATATATTGAGCATGGTCAATAAATAAGGTACTCCGGATCTGGCTATTTTGATCTCTCTCGTCTCTCTTTTCAAAATTTTTGTAATTGCTCTGTTATCTATATCCATTTCCTGTATCTTCTGCATGACTGATATGCCAGCTTTCCTCTTTATGTTTTTCTAATAAAGTATTCAATTCTTTATCTGATAGTCCAACTTTCCATGCAACAATCCGATGGTTTTTATCTCGGATACACATTTCACTATCTTTCTTCATATTTCATATCATTCTCCTTTTGAATTATCATTTTCGTTCCGTTCTATTTGCCTATTTCATCTTCGCTTTCACTCGAAACGAAGTTGTTGTGGAATTGATGTAAATTGGGTTTAGCATAAAAAAATAAGGAGAGTCAATCATCTCGACTCTCCTATTCTTGTTTCTCTTATTTTCTCTTCCCGCACCCTGTGCAGTAGGTGTAGTCCAACTCCTGATGGGTGACGGCGTCGTGGTGTACGGTGTTGTAGATTGGTCTGGTTGGGTCGTCAACCATTTCGTATTCTTCCCACCAACCTGCAAGGCAACCTGATAATAAGCCATGGTCTTTTTCGTATTGGTCAACCTGTTCTGTTGTCCAGCCTGCAATGTCAATTTTTGGAAGCTGTTCCCATGTATCTTCTTTTACAGGCACTGACCATCTGTGATACACCTGTTTTTTCTCATATCCAACCAATACCTGTTCATCATATGCTTCTTTATCAACAACCGTTTTGTAAACGTCGGTCCATGTATGTTCGTGTTTCGGCTGTTCCGGTGTTGGGGCAGGTGCCGGTGCTTCCGTGGTCGGAGCAGATGGAGTTGTAGTCTGACGCTCGGTGGTTGCCGAAGTTCGATGTTCGGTGGTAGCAATGGTTCTGCGTTCGGTGGAAGCAGTCTGCTTTGCGGATGCTACGACAGGGGTTGCGGTTGTGTCTGCCTTGCTTTCGGCTTCGGTGGAAGCGTTCTTATCGGATGCAGATTCCGTGGTTGCTTTCTTGTCAGTCTTATCAGACGTTTCGGAGTTTAAGTCGTACTCTGTGGATACGTCTTTCATTGTCTCTGCAGTTGCATCTGTGTTCGCTGTGGTTTTGCCACATGCGGTTACGGATGCGATTAAGAGAGAGGTTGTTAAGAGTAATGCGAGTGGTTTGGTGATGTTTTGGATTTTTGTGTTTTTAAACTTTTTCATATATGATTCCTCCCATGAATCCTTATCATTGTATTATTTTTACGTTGTTACAATTTGTATTATACTCAATATATTAGTCATAGTCAATGGATAAAGTATGATAGGTTTATTGAAAAAGGAGTATCCCATGATTTCTTATAAACCATTCTACGAAACTTTATATAAAAAAGATATGACTGAATATGCCCTGATCTTCAAGCATGGCATTCCTGCCAATACCCTGCACCGTATGAAGCATAATGAGGCGATCACCACAAAGACGATTGACACCCTATGTACCATACTGGACTGCTCCGTATCTGACATTATCGAGTATGTAAAACCGGATGATATCTAGGATATTGTCCGGCTTTTTTCTTCAAAAAACTTCGTAAGATCCGGTTCATTTCCGGTTTCTTTTTCCATGTGCAGATATTCTTCCGCCCATTGTTCCATCAGAGCGACAACCGCTTCATTTTCCCGAAATGCTATCGGATGCAGTGTCTCAAAAATTCCATACATCCGTGCCAGTATGATTGCGGTTTTTATTTTCCTGTCCTGACCGTCTCTTTCCATATGGTTCCTTTCTCCCGCCAGAATCCTCTGCCGGGTCTGTCCTTTTTCTTTGTCTCGTATGCATTTATGCATACTTCTCTACCTGCCTCGGCTCCCTTCCCCGCTGGAACAACCATGCCTCCTGCAATGGCATGTTCAGGATACTGCTGGCAGTCTTATTCGCTTTCCGGCTGATAAACTCTGCCGTCTGTACATCCTGTCCGCCCAGATACAGACAGTTATCACAGTTATTCAGAATGGTCTTTGCTCCGGCTGCTCCGTACATCTGCTCCAGCTGGGACAGGCTCTGTAAGATGATGCTGACCGATATTTCCCTTGACCGGATTACTGCGATCAGTTTATCAAAATCCGGGATAAATACATTAGCAGCAAAGTCATCCAGATAAAACCGTACCGGGATTTTCAGTCTGCCATACATGAAATCATGGTCGGCACTGTCGCAGAGTTCATGGAACGCCTGTGCATAAAACAGACTGATCAACTGATCCATGGAACGGTCGGTATCACTGATCGTCAGAAACAGGGCGGTCTTCTCTCTTCCCATGGTTTTGAAATCAATCCGGTCATCCTTTGTAAGCATCTCCTTCACTTCTTCATCTTCATACATATATAGCCTCTGTGCCAGAATCATCCGGATTGATTCATAGGTCTTATCTGCCGCACTGCAGCTTTCGAGCATCTTATAAACAGAGACCGCATAGCTTTCCGGATACAGAAGCTCCAGTTCCCGGAACAGTTGACGGTATGGACGCGTTCCCATAATATTGAACAGTTTACAGACACTTACCAGATTCTGTTCCTCCTTCGGCAGACATTCCAGCGTATAGGCACCCAGATACTCTACAACCTGTCTGCCTGCCAGTTCCCAGTAAGGCTCCCGCTTGGAAGTCAGCGGAACCAATGCTGCCGCAATCGTTTTTAAATCCTTCATCCGGTAGCTGTCCGTTTCCTTGTAATACCGGATATAGTCAAAGGGATTGTATCCGCAGCTTTCCCGGTAGCCGGTAAAATCCAGACATTTGACCACATAGCCGTTGGCTTTCAGTGTTTCTCCCAGTTCTTCGATCAACTGACCTTTGGTATCAGCGATGACCATGCTCTCATTCATCCGCAGGATATTCGGCATCACATACCCTCTGGTCTTTCCGGCACCGGACGGCCCGATGATCACATCATTGTTATTTAACCCTGTCTCAAATGTGTTGTTGTCGACCAGCTCATTCTTTGCCAGTATCCGGTATCGTTTCTTCATTCCTATGATCTCACCTGTCATCCCGTACCTCTCCTTTCCAGATTGCATCTGCCAGTCCCCATTCGATACATTCCTCTGCGTCAAAATAACTGTCAATGGCGGTCTTTTCGTATACCTCCTCCAGCGTCTTTCCGGTATGTTCTGCTATGATGCCCGCAGTCACCTCCCGCATCTTCATCAGATCTTTGCTCAGCCGCTCGATCTGGAGTGCATTTCCGCCCATCCTGCCACGAATCAGCGGATCGTGGATCATAACTCTTGCATGTGGAAGTATTTCCCGCCTGTCACCGGATATAAAAAGCAGGGCTGCCATACTCGCTGCGGTTCCTTCACATACCGTGCGGATCGGACAGGATATCGCCTGCATCGTGTCATATAATGCCAGACCGCTTGCCACCTCTCCGCCCGGACTGTTGATATGCATGACAATCTCTTTCTCTCCATCCAACTCCTGCAGATACCGCAGCTGCAGATTCAGAGAATATACCAGTTCCACGGTGATATCTCCCATGCACTGAATCTCCCGTTTCTGAAACAGTTCATTTGTAATACTGCTTCTAATATAACCGGTGCTGTTCTCCTTGATAACCTCCGGCATCATCATATATACATTCATTCGTTTTTCCTCCTTTACAGATCATATGGTTTTAACAATATCGTATATAAAGCCTTCTCTTTATCCTCCGGCTCCATATCTTCCAGCTTCTGCAGAAACTGTGCCATGCTTTCCACATCCTCCCAGCCCATAGCTGCCATATGATCGTTCTCATGGATATATGGCCAGTAGACATGACTGGCACCCGCCATATATTCCCTCCGGCTCATGCCGGCGATATCTGCCACAATCCGGTTTCCGGATCTGCAGCTGTATTTCTGAATCTTATAGTCTAATGGGCTTCTGATTATTTCATTCATCTCAGCTCCTCCTTTCATGCGTAAACAGATAACGGTTTTGCCAGTGTCTGCATCGCCAGTTTCCCAATCTCATGCGTTTCCGAATTGTGGTAATACTCGGTAACCAGCTCCACAATCTCACGATAAGTAAATCCTGCGAATTCCTCCTCTGACAGCTTCAGATAACATTTCAGAGTCTGAGTCTCATCCGGAAAGCCCGCCATATAACTCCGGATCGGCATATCTTCCAGCCGTTTCACCAGAACCGCTAAAACGTCAATATCTCCCGGCAATCCCTCCTCTATCTGCTTTAACCTTGTTTCCAGTGATTTCCTTTCCATCTGCCTTCTCCTTTCTGTTTCTTCCATTTCATTTCACACTGCTGTCACAGATTTTTGTTTAAACAACAAAAAAGGACATATCTTCCAAAACAGTCTTTCCCTTTGTTTTGAAAGATATATCCTTTTTCATGTAATTGCTATTTAGTTTAGCACGGTTTGGGTGCTTGTCAAGAGGTTTTTGAAAATTTCTTCAAAAAACTTTTAAAATGAAAGCTCTCTGTCTGTTTTTTCTTCTCTCATCCTGTCCTGCTCCCGAAAACTATAATAACAATCGTTTCCTATAATGATATGATCCAAGAAATGAATCCCTATCAGTTTTCCTGCCTTTGCCAGTTCCATTGTGATTTTTTCATCTTCCTTTGACGGATTACAGCATCCACTTGGATGATTATGCACCAGCATGATATTGACAGCTCCAACCATCAATGCCCGAATCATAATCTCCCTGACTCCTACCAGTGCGGCATTACAGGTTCCGTGACTGATTTCAAAAAATCCAATCGGCATACATTGGGATGTCGTTGCAATCAGATAGGTATATTCTTCTGCCCGCTTATCCAAAGAAAAACAATTCACAAGTACCTTGGCAACCTTCCATGGTTTATCCAACCGATCCAGTTCATCATACTCGTTACAGGATTCAGTTTCCAGTCTGGTACTACAGTCTTCATTTAATACCAGATTCATCTTTGTAATTCTCATGCCATCCCTGCCCTTCTATCTTTCTTTTTTATTTTCTCGAAAATAATGGATAAATTAAAATCTTATATTCATTATTTCTTAACCAAACTACAACATAAATATCCAAATTTTGTACCCCATTTTTACCCCACTTTACTCACGTTTTTTTATCCTATTTCACCTCAAAACACTCTAAAGTGAATTTTTCTTTAAAATACAAAAATGCTAAAAACCTAGTAAAATCAAGGCTTTCAGCACTTTTTCCAAGAGCAGGGGATGAGAGAATCGAACTCCCGCCAAAGGTTTTGGAGACCCCTATCATACCATTTGACCAATCCCCTATAAAGGTATTATAACACAAAAAGCGAGCATTGTCTCGCTATTTATGTATTTTCATGTACCTTCAAAACATCATACAAAAAGTTCTTTCCAATCATTTCTCCATTCTCTGGTCAAGCCCTCGACCTATTAGTACTTC
>ENA-ORPK01000441-ORPK01000441.1-human-gut-metagenome-genome-assembly--contig:-NODE-441-length-39214-cov-5.138870_pt1 | contig 39214 bp, 35 predicted proteins | sample MGYA00242139_ERZ509068 | MGnify/ENA primary metagenome ERZ509068 (study PRJEB26280, sample SAMEA2338687) | human gut metagenome | biome: human gut; feature: human-associated habitat; material: faeces...
TCAAACTTTTTACAAAGTAAAAGTTGTTGCCTTTGTCAAAAATCGTGAAACTCAATAATAAAAACCATTACATTCGAAACACAAATTGATGATGAATATTATCAAACCGGTAATAAGACTCTAAAGAAGATATAAATAAGGAATATATAAAAATGAAGAAAAGATTTGCAATTCCGATGCTAGTGCTCTCTAGCACATTAATTCTAGGTGGACTTACTGCTTGTAATGAACCATCAACTAGTATTACTTCTAAGCAAAACTTCACTGGGATTGGTATTCCTAGCGATGCTTTAGGCAATGATGGTGATACTTATAAAGATGAATCTAGTGGCGATCTTTATGTCAAAGAAGATGGACATTGGGTCATTAAGCAAGTAGCTAAGGCTTTATCTGGTGAAGGTGCTCCTAGCGATTCTATTGGCAATGATGGAGATACCTATGAAGATACTCTTTCAGGTGCGACCTATAAAAAAGTAAATGGACATTGGGAACTAACTAAAAAAGGCGATACAACCTATGTAGTTACCTTTAATCTCAATGGGGGACATTTTGCTAATGGGGAAACTACTTTAAAAGACCAAATTGTCAGGGAAGGTAGATGGGTTAAAGAACCATCAATGACTCCAATTAAGGATCACTGCGAATTCCTTGGCTGGTTTGCTGAAGGTAGTAACCAAGCCTGGAACTTTGTCGGCCAATCAGTATATGGAAATGTAAATCTAGTCGCTAAATATAGGGTAAAAGACGAAGACAAGATTATAGTTACAGTCAATCCAAATAATGGAGAAGCTACTTATACTTACGAGACTTTTGTCGGAGATTATTATTATCCATCCATTCCAACTAAAGCTGGATTTAGCTTTACTGGATGGTATATAGATGGAGAGAAATACAATGGATATGTCACTTCATCGATGGCAGGGGCTACTATTATTGCTCAGTTTGAGAAATCAAAATTCAATCTTGCTTATCAAGTCGAAGAAAATGATGAAGTTACTATTACTGGAATATTGGATTTAAATGCCGTCTCTATTGATATTCCTAGCCAAATAAATGGTAGAAAAGTCACTAAGATTGCTAAAACTGCCTTTGCTAGCAGGATTTCTCTAGAAACAATATACCTACCTGCCTCTATAAAAACTATCGAAGACGGGGCTTTTAGCAATACACGTAGATTAGCTGCTATTAATGTTGATTCTGCTAATTTGAATTTTGCTAGTGTTAGTGGTGTCTTATATTCAAAAGACATGAACGTACTATATCTATATCCGACTAAGGCTGGTGAAAGCTTTGATGTACCGAGTAGCGTCAAGCGTATTGGTAATTTTGCTTTCTATGCTACCTATGATATGGGCATTACTTCTATTAAATTCAATGAAGGGCTAGAAGAAATAGGGGATTATGCTTTTGCATATAACCAAACATTAAATGCTTTAAGCTTACCAAAATCATTAAGGAAAATTGGTAAATCCGCCTTTATGGGCATGGCTAATTCTAGCGAAGATGATGGATCTTATATCTCTCCTCAAGGAATTATTACTAATGCAGGGCTAAATGAAGGATTAGAAGAAATAGGGGAGATGGCTTTTGCTAATCAATATTTCAAGGAAACATTTAAACTTCCTTCTACTGTTAAGGTATTAGGTGATTATGCTTTTGCTAATTGCACTGCTATTGAAAAAGTTGTACTTCCAGATTCGTTAGTTACCTTTGGAAGAAATGTATTCGCTGGAGCTACTGGAATTGGGGAATATGCTATTTCTTCTAGGAATCCTAATTTCACCGTTTCTGATAAGATGCTATTTAGCAAGGATATGAAAAAGCTAATATCCGCCCCATCTAATCTATATGAAGATATAACTCTTCCTGAAGGAGTAGAAGAAATTGGTGACTTTGGCTTCTATATGGTTGATGAAGTCAAGAATTATAACCTTCCATCTACTTTAAAGAAAATAGGTGAACAAGCTTTTGCCCATACTTATGAATTATCTAGCTTTACTATTCCTGATTCAGTAACCCAAATCGGAGAGAATTGTTTCGATTTAAGTGGCATTTCTTCTATTACTATTGGTAAAGGATTAACTGAAATTCCAAAAGAAGCATTCATCGAGACTAAATTAAGTGAAGTGGTAATTCCAGGGAATGTCAAAAAGATTGGGAATGGTGCATTCTATCTATGCTCTTCCTTAACTAAACTAACATTAGAAAATGGAGTTAATGAGATCGGTATGAGCTCATTTGGAGCTGGACCAAAGCTTACTTCTTTAGATATGCCAGATTCATTAACTAAGATTGGCGATAGTGCCTTCTCTGGAAATAAGATTACTACCTTAAGCATCAAGAAAGGGTTAACTTCAATTGGAGCGAATGCCTTCTATAATCAAAATAGTGGCACTTCACTAGATTATCTAATTGTTGACGCTGCTTCTAATTCATTCAAAACTGATAGCAATATCCTTTATAGCAAAGATGGCAAGAATGTCATTTTGGCTACTAATAAAGCCGGAAGCGAATCTAGCGGGACCTATACGGTTAACCTATTAGAAGGGGTAGAAAATATCGGTGATTTTGCCTTTGCTTACTGCAAGAATATATCTACATTCAATTTCCCATCTTCCTTAATTAGTATTGGAAACGGGGCATTTATGAATACTAAATTCAAGAATGCTACCTTGCCTTCTAAATTAACTAGTATTGGGGATGGTGCTTTCTATATGTCTAGCGTTAATAATATAACCTTTAATGAAGGATTATTATCTATTGGGGAAAGCTCTTTTGCCTTTGGCGATTTAGTTAATGTTACCCTTCCATCTTCATTAAGAAGTATTGGCAAGACTGCTTTTGCTAAAAATATCTCATTAACCTCCTTAACATTAGGGAATAAACTAGAATCTATCGGTGATTTTGCCTTTGTTGACACGAAGATTAGTTCAGTTATAAATATTCCTGCAACCTGCGTTAATATTGGTGATGGCGTATTTGCTTCTAATGTATCTACATATGGACAATCTATTGACGATATAATCGTTAGCGAAGATAATCCAAAATATGCTTCTCTCGATGGTTTCCTTCTTTCTAAGAATAAAGAAGTCCTATATAGCTATGCTGCTGGAATTAGTGGCGACATCAATGTTCCAGAAAGCGTTAAAGAAATCGCTAAATATGGTCTAGCCTTAGCAGGCTCAAGATCTACTAGAGTTGCCTTGCCAGCTGGATTAACTACTATCGGAGAAGGGGGACTAGCTTATTTAAGCAAAGTCACTTCAGCCTTAAATGTTCCTTCTTCAGTTAGCTATATTGGGGCAAATGCTTTTGCCTATTGGACTTCTAATCAATTGATTAAATTCAGTGTCAGCGAAGATTATGCCTTGACTAATTACGATAGGAACTTCAAGGCCAATTGCTCCGCTAAGATTAGCTATGGTGAATAATATGAACAAAAAGATATTATTACTTCCCTTATTAGTTTCTTCCTTGCTTGTTTCTTGTGGGGAAAATGAAAGCAAAAGCAAGGATTATAATGTAGTTACCTTCAATTACAATAATCCTACTAATCAAGGCGATTATAAAACCTATGTCGTTGCTAAAGATGAACCATTAATCAAGCCTAGCGATCCAAATATCGAAGATTATGTCTTCAAGGGTTGGTTCCTAGATAAAGATTGTGGCAAGGAATGTCTCCGTTTTGGGCTTGCTGTTGATAGCGATTTCACTTTATATGCCAAATGGATTCCTTATTCTTCAATTAATGATGTTACCAAAATCGATAAATTCGAAGAAGCCATAAAAGGATATTCGAAAAATGCGATTAAAGTAGTTCAGGATGTCAATGCTACAGTTGGCTATCCTGGTGCCGTCAGTGGGGAAGATGGGGTATTTAATGTTCATGATAAACGTGAATATAAACGTTATAAGGACATTACGACAGTCGATTACTATACTATCGATAAAGACAACAATTCCTCTTTATATGGAACTAGACAATATTATTATGATAATAAAAAGTTCTATGACATCTATGTAGATAAAGAGCAAGAAACCGATAATGAATATGCTTCATCTAATTTCGATTCTAGCAAGATAGAATCATTGCTAAGCATTGATTATTATAATCTTTATAACAAAATCGAAGAGAACATGAAGTTCTATATCGATTCTTCTAAATATGATGATGAAACATTCAAATATGAATTCAATTTCAATTATACACAATTAAATCCAAGTCTAACTAATTATGTATATGAAGAAGCCTATTCAGTCGCAACTTATTCAGAATCGGCAGGAACTTATTCAGTCGAGAATTATACGGCTAAATATGGATTGATGTTTGAAAGTGGATTAATAAAATCTGCGAATGTAAATATCCAATACATATATGCAATAGGGGAAGAAGTAATGCATTATGTCATTGAGAATTCCATTGTAGATTTCTATTATGGAGACGGAACTTATTCCGAATTTAACGGGACTAAATTTCCTTATAAAGATAGCTCAAAATAAAAGAGGAACGCCAAGAATGTAATTAATACGTTCAAGGCGTTTTTTCTTTGCTTTTTGAGGATAAAATACCAATTAAAAAAAGTATCGATAAAATGGGAATTGCCAAAAAATACTTGTCGCATTATCCAGTATTTTCAATTTTCGTACTTGTCGCATTATCCAGTATTTTCAATTTTCGTACTTGTCGCATTGCCAATTTTCGTAGATAATTATTAAGGAGGTTCCATATGGATTTCTATAGAAAGATTTACGATAAGTTGGTTGATTGGAAAAATACTTCAAATGGCAAAAACGCCTTATTGATCGAGGGGGCTAGACGCATTGGGAAATCAACAATTGCCGAAACATTTGGCAAAAATAACTATAAATCATATATCCTCATAGATTTCCGTGTAGCATCAAAAACTATTAGGGATAATTTTAATGAGAATCTCTTGCCTAATAGAATGAATGATTTTTTTAACATTATCAAAACCGAATATGGGAAAGAATTATATTTTAGGGATAGTCTAATTATATTTGATGAAGTGCAGGTTTTTCCGAAAGCTAGGGAAGCTATAAAAGATTTAGTAAAGGATGGAAGATATGACTATATCGAAACCGGTTCTTTGATTTCCATAAAGGAAAACGTAAAGGATATAGTTATTCCTAGCGAAGAAAAGAAAATTAAGATGTATCCTATGGATTTCGAGGAATTCTTGATGGCGGAAGGGGAAAGTCAGCTTTTATCGTATATTAAAGATTGTGTTAAAAATAAGAAACCTTTAATTGATGGATTTCACAAAAGAGCTAGTTATTGTTTTAAGGAATATATGCTGGTAGGGGGGATGCCCCAAAGTGTTTTGTCTTATTTAGAAAACAATAAGAACTTTTCCAAAGCGGATGAAGCAAAAAGGGAAATATTGGGTTTGTATGGGGATGACATTAAAAAGGCGAGTAAAAAATACAGGCTAAAGATTTCTAGACTTTTCGATAATATACCAGGCTTTCTTTCAAAACATGAAAAAAAGATAAATCTATCTGAAGTGGGCGAAAAGAAACAATTCTTGGATTATGCCGAGGCTTTATATTGGCTAGAGGATTCAATGATTTGCAATTTATGTTATAAATGCAGCGATCCAAATATCGGCTTTGCCTTGACTAAAGATGACTCTTCGCTTAAATGCTATATGGGAGATACTGGCTTATTGGTATCTTTGGCTTTTTCAGAAAATGAAATAGTAAAAAAAGAAATATATAAATCCATTATCCACGACAAATTATCAATAAACAAAGGCATGTTATTTGAAAATGTTGTCGCTCAAATATTAAGAAGCAACGGAAATGACTTGTATTTCTATACTCATTATTCAGAGCAACTTCATAAAAACGATATTGAGATTGATTTCTTGTTATCAAATAAAAGCAAGACAAATCTAAAAGTATATCCATTAGAAGTAAAATCTAGTAAAAATTACACGACTACATCTTATGACGCATTTAAAAAGAGATTTGGAAAGAACATAGAAGAATCTTTGATTGTCCATCCAAAACAATTTATAAAAGAAAATGATTCGATGAGAATACCTGCGTATATGCTTCCTTTTATCTTTAACTAATAGACACAATACTTAAAAAGTTAGGTAGTTTTATTTTAGAGTGCTAGAATAGCGCCATGTTTATGCCTAGAAGAAAGAAGAAAAACAAACTGGCTAGCTCATTAAGCGGGGGTATATTGTTTCTAAGTGTTATCTCTCTTGCCTCAGTGGGGTTTTCAACCTGGACTATTGGTAGTAATGTCGCTAACGCTACTTTCAACATGAGTGCGGATGATGTAGATGGAACTAATAAGTATTTCTTCTTTAATGAATCTCCGGATTCTATAGATAAAAATTATACGAATCCCCCGGTTCTGTTTGAATATAATGACTATGGGATAATAAACAAAGGAGTAGTCTCTAGCCAAGGCAAATTTGCTTTCTTTATGGCAGTTTTATTACGTGGTGAAAAGGGAATATATAAAAATAACGAAACCCTTAGCGAATTTAGCTTTAAATATCTAGTTACCTGTAGTGGTGCCCCCTTATTAGATTATTTAAGCAGTGTCTCTTTTAAGGTCAGTGATAGGGGCAACCAATTTTCTTCACCTATTGATGGATCTATATCTAGTGATAAAAAGGTGATTACTATTACTTATAACGGGGATTGTTTAACTAGCGTAACTGATTATCTATTCTATAGGGTTGAACTTAGTTTTGATTTTGTTGATGTAACAACTTTTAAGACTACTATAGCGGATAAGATGAGTTCCACTAATCTATCATTTGAAGTCTTATTTGGAGATGAAATAGTATGAAATCCTCCAAATTAAATAAAATCATAGCTTCTTTCCTAACCCTATTCGCTTGTTTTTCTATTGGATATGGAAGTTGGAATATTCATGCGGAGAAATCATATTCTGTAGGTGAAAAAGGTGATAAACCTGTTGCGTATTTTGAAAAAACTGAAGACAAAAAGATTGTTAAACATTATTTCACGACCATAGAAGCAGCGTGTGAAACAGCAGGAAAAGATAGTTCTAACAACACTATATATGTTATCCCTGGAACTAAGCCAACAATTGAACAACCCTGCACGTTGTATTCTGGAGATACGTTAAGATTCATTCTGGATGAGTCTACTAGGGATATAGACAGTAGTGATATGGAAAAGGATGGATTTGCTGATAATAAACCTGAAACATATGGAAAAAATAATATTACCTTGAAAAGTAAAATTACAATACAGCAAAATGCGAACTTGGTCATAGCCGGAGATACAGGAGGTGGCAGTCCTCAAGGTTCGACGAGTGGAGACTATTGCCAGTTAACCATTGATGATGGCGGCTCAATAGAGTGTAATGGAAAAATCACCTGCTATGGATATATAAAAGATGCACTTGAAAGCAGGGATAATTCAGAAAATGCGAAAATAATTATTAATGAAGGTGGCGAAATACACGAACCGCTAGCTATTTATGATTGGGGAAGTGGCAGGTCCGCCGAAGCTAAAATGAAATTTTGTTTCCCTTTTAATCTCTACGATTTGCCAAATATTAGGCCTAAGATGAAGATTAATTACGGAGGGTCTTTGTTTTGCATTGCTCATATTTGGGGAGGTACTGTTGGCCATCAACATCCGAAGAACCCTATACTTATTGTTGGGAAAATAGGGCAAAAAGCATTTATTCAGTTAGGAGAAAGTTCTTCTTTAACCTGGAATTTCGATTCTAGCAATAACATTGTTACAAGCATTAATTCAACTGACCATTGTACTTATGTAGATATCAATGGCGATTTTAATCTCGGTTCTATCTCTGTTTCAATGTCCGGTCTTTCTTTAAATAGTGAAGACTTCTACCTACCTATATCATATATTTATAAATTAAGTCATGACAATGGTAAGGCTAATTTGGATTACAAGACTAAGTTTATGCCCGGGAGTTCTTTAAAAATCGGCAAGAATAGTATAGTTAATCTTAATAACAACGTACTTTTTTACGAGTCCAATATAACTGATTATGCAATTTATGATTATTCAGTCAGTACTCCTGCTATATTAATCAATAATGGTGTGCTAAATATTAATAGTGGCTTTGGAGGTTTTATTGATACCACGAGTAATACCGGCGTAATTAATGTATCTAGTGGATATTTAACTCCAAACGATTCGTGCGAAACCTATGCAATAGAAAAAGCTGGTTTGACTGGTGTGCTTTTAAAAGCATTGAAGACCTCTCCGTTTGCTAGTGATGGTGGAAAAATTGATTATTCAGAGAAAGACGACGGCAGCGAGTTAAAACAAAATGAACCTATTTCAAAAACTAGGTATTTATCAAAAGGAGCCTTTTGGTTCACGAATTATTTAATCAATTTAGTCGCGAAAAATGGAGATACAACCTCCGACGGAAATGCGGCTAAGAGTTTTACGGTCGTGGCTACTTTAAAATTGTTTGGTTCTTATAATTTAGAGAATGCACCGAATGCAAATTGGAGTTTAACCAGCGGATATAGTAATATGTCTTCTGCGATTGATAAGTCTAATATACAAAATGGAATTATTGTTTATTCTGTGAGCTTCACGTTGCCAAAGTATAAAGGATTGCTCATAAACCCAGGCTCAAAATATTATTATTTATACCTATCTTTAAATATTGATGGCATTGCAGTATCTTCAAATACTCTCGAGTATGTCGTGCATTACAAATACGGTATTTGATTTTTTCGTGACTATGCCTAGGCAAACTTTTTGCTTCTTAGTTTAAAAAGACAATTTTTATACCAATTAAAAATATCGCTAAATTTTACTTTAAATAACAAGTTTTTACATTCCTATAGCAATCCGTTATACCTAAAAAAACTTTACAAATAGTAATTTGGGCATTATCTTATAGCTGCATTTTTGAGGGGGGGGGGTAATCCTTTATGAACAAATTCAAAAAACCGTCCAAGTCCAAAAGCCTAACGCTTGGTATCGCAATCTTAAGCTCGGCTGCAATCGTATCTACTGGTTTTGCAGCCTGGGTTATTACTGGTGGTGCCGAAGCTAGTGTTAGCGGAACAATTAAAGCAGACACCATAGAAAGGAATGATCACAAAATTACAATTGACACTAATCTTGGATCGATATACTTTGGCGCTCCTAAAACAATGGACAATACTAATGCTTGGCTAACCAATAGTGGTGAAAATGAAGAAACTCTTATTATAACTAAGACTTTTACTGTTGCTAACGTTGATACCGAACCAACAAACGCTAATATCGGTGATTTGATTGACGGAACAAAAACCAAGTTTGTAGAAACAACAACGGAGGAGGCTAATAAGTATAGCAAAGCTGCCACCGATGGATATGTTGCGGAGATGCCAACTGTTGTTGCATTAGGCAGCACCGAAACTGCTGCTGTTGGAGTTTATATTAATCCTAAGTCTTATGGTGCAAACACTGCTACCTTCGATTTAAAGATAGTGTTTGGCTGGGGAAACAAATTTAGAAATAATGATAATAATAAAAATGAGAATCCTTACCTATATTACAATCGTTTAACGGCCACTGAAGAAAACAAAAAAGCAGCAGAAACAAGTTTGGGTGCTGTTCACAATATTGATGCTTCGTTCAAAATTACTTTAGTGACCAAGTAATTTATTTAAAGAAATATCGTTTATAAATTGTATTAATTAAAAGGAGAAAAATTTAAATGGCTAAATTAACAAGAAAATCATACAAGAGAAAGAAAGTTGCCTTTGCAGCTGTTGTATTAGGTGGAGTTGCTCTTGTCTCTAGCGGCTTTGCTGCTTTCGTATTATCTGCTGGCGCTGAGCAAAAGAACCAAGGTAATCTTGAAGTTGGCAAAATTATCAATGGTTCATTACAAATGAATGTTTATTCATATAACAAGGATGCCGATGACCATAAAGGTGCCCCAATTGAAAAAGGTAATCCTTTAGTGGAATATTTCCGTTTTGATGCCGCTGGCGAAGATATTAAAACAAATACTAATGGAAACGGAATAAAAGACGGGAAAGTTAGCAACAGGGTTTATTATAAGAAAGAAGGCGATAGACTTCCTGAAACTTTAGAACATACATTTGTTGTCGAAATTATTTCATCAGCTGATTCTCTTGCATCATTTAATGTCAAAATGAATATCGATAATGATTTATCAAATGCTGTAACTGCTGGTTTTATCACTCTTCCTGCTTGCACTGATGCGAAAGGCGTTACGATATCCCCTGCTGGTGCAGATAATACATGGTCAAATCCTACTGGATTAAGAAATGATGATTGCATTGTTAAAAAAGAAAAATTAGCAGAAAACAGTTATAAATGGACTTTTGAATATAAAGTCAAATTTGCATGGGGCACTCGTTTCAATAATATGAATCCTTGCTATTTCTTTGATAATAAAGCTACTTCTAAAGTTGATGGTGTAGCCGCAACCCCTAGGACCGAAACTGTTATTGGCAATTGCTATGGAACAAGCGCTACCGAGCTTACTGCTGGTTGGGATGTCTCGATCGACACTATCAATGCTGACCTAAATAATTGGTTCTATCCAAAAGCTAACAAAAACGGATTTAATCTTACCTTCACTGCTGAAGGCATGTAATGCCCATAAATTATGACAAAACTAGAGATCATTGCTTTAATCGCGACTTGTATTGGGGTTATTTGCTTTGCTTTAGTTATCATAATTCTATATAGAAACTACATCAATAAAGCTATCTCGGAGACCGAAAGTGGAATTCGAGATATCGAACTCATAGATACAATCATCTATGAGAATGATCCAAAAACTAAAAGACGTAATAAGGCGGTGTCGATAAGTAAAAACGTAGTCTATTACGTCTTTCTTGTCTTAGCTATTCCCTTTCTTTGCTTTGGAATTTATTCTAGGTTTACTAATGGGGTAGTAATGTTTGGGGATTCTTCTGCTATGGTAGTAGCATCTGGCTCCATGTCTAATAAAAATGTCTCCAATGGGTATCTATTTGATAATAACCTAGATAACCAGTTCCAGACATTTGATATGATTGTCCTTAAGAAAGTAGATGAATCATATATAAAGAAATATGATGTAATCGCTTATAGGAATGATAAGAAAGTCAATATCATTCACCGCATCGTATCTATTGATAAAATAGACGGGGTGACTAGATATACGACTAGGGGAGATGCGAATAATTCTAATGACTCATATAAGCCTAGCTATGAAGATATAATAGGCAAATATAGCAATAGAAGGATTCCTACGATTGGGATATTTATCTCTTTCTTCCAATCCTATTCGGGGATTGTAACCATTATATCCATTATAGTATGTCTATATTTCATCGATAGGGATAACAAAAAACTAATATTCGCCGAAGATGATCGAAAAGAATTATTGCAGACTGTATTTGATGTTACTTCCATGGATGAAAATACATACCAGGATATGATGTCTAATACGGAGACTAAGATTTATTATAAGGGGTATTGCTATAAATTCGCTGAAAAGGAATTCATCTCCAAAGATGAGATGAGTAAAGAAGAAAAAGAAGCCTTCGATAAAGAAAACGAGGCTACAAAAATTACGCAAGACGACAAAGGGGAACATAAATTCAAATTTTCCCTCTTTAAAAGAAACAAGATGATTAATGATTTAGGAGGAAAAGAAGATGAACAAGAATAAGATAATAGGTCCTTATCTAACGCGAAAGAACCTAATAGCCATCTCAGCAATTGCAATTAGCGCAGTTATTTTTGCCTTTTGCGGGCTATGTCTATGTGCTGATGGGAAAGTATTCTCAAAAGCTAATCCAATATTAGCAATTGCTAATGGGATGGGTTATAGGCAAATAAATGTAGAAGCAGGGGCTTTGACTATGGTTGTAGTCTCTATTTTACTTGTTTCGGTCTATATAATCCTTCTTGGATTCATGCTAATCTACATAACTAGATTTGCTAAAATCAATAACATCAAATGGAAGAACAAGAAGCTAATTGCAACCTATGTAATTGTTATCCTTGCTTCAATATTACTTTCTTATGGATTATCAGTAGTAATCGCCTTGATCCAAGGCAATTTATCTTCGATTGGTCCAATGACCTACTTGTTAGGTTATAGTCTACTTGTAACATTGCTTATTTCTTTCTTTATGACAATTGGAGTTGGTTCCATTGCCATGTTCATCGTTAATCTAAAATTAGTAGATAAGCCATATAAATTCTTTTGTCCTGATGAGAATATGAAACTAGAAGATGGTGATGTCCCTAGTCAAGATGAAGATGTCACATCTAGCTTTGATACAAAAACAAGTAATACCTCTACTAGCAATAATAACGTTTCGATGGGGGGCAATGGACAAATATCACTCGGAGAAGATATCGATAAGGCTAGAAGTCTTGACGATAGGGAAAAAGTATTCCCAGGATTATCTAGGATTGATGAAAAATATTCTGGATTTGAAGTCGATTCGATTCCTAGCGACGATATCGACTTATTATCACTTCCTATCAAATTCAGGAACTATCTAGCAAAAGAAGAACATCTTTATTTTGATATTTCTTATATCCGTACCTTCCTAGCAGGCCTAGGAACTTCTCACTTTATGATTTTAGAAGGACTTTCTGGAACTGGAAAATCATCTTTGCCAAGATATTTTGCTAAATTTATCAACGCGAAAGTTACCTTCCTTCCAATCCAGGCGACTTATAGAGATAAGACCTCATTGCTAGGTTATTTTAATGACTTCTCTAGGACTTATAATGAGACTGACTTCCTCCTTAATCTATATGAAGCAGGTTACAATAGGGACCAAATAAATATATTCGTCCTCGATGAAATGAATATTAGCCGTGTCGAATATTATTTTGCTGATTTCCTTTCAGTCCTTGAATATCCAGTTCCAGACTGGAAGATAAGAATAATGCAACTCCCTTATGGATTTGTCTCTCCGACTAGGCTAATCGAAGGCAATCTCCATATCGAAGAGAATTGCTATTTTATCGGTACTGCAAATAAAGATGATTCGACTTTCTCGATTGCCGATAAAGTCTATGACCGTTCGATTACCCTTGATTTTGAAAGAAAGAACGTACCATTTGAAGTAAAAGAAGATGTTTCTAGCATTAATTTATCTTCTTCTAAACTCAATTCTTTATTTAAAGAAGCTAGTGAAAACAAGGAAAACCAAGTGTCTAAGTCTGATTTAGATAAATTCAATACGATTACAGATTATATCTATGATGAATTCGATATAGCATTCGGTAACCGTATCCTTAACCAAATAGAAAAGATTGTACCTATCTATATTGGTTTAGGTGGAACAAAAGAAGAAATAATCGACTTCATGCTTACTAGGAAAGTATTATGCAAGATTGAAGGCAGGTTTGAAGATTTTGTCAAGCCAGCCTTAAAGAATCTAGTTAACCTTATCGAAAAGACTTATGGCAAGGATGGCCTTCCAAATTCCATTTCCTATATCTATAGGCTTATAAAGAAATTATAAATATGAGAAACGTTGAGGAAAACTCACTTAAAGAAGGAATTACCTTACTTAAGAAATCTATTTCTAGTTATTCCTCCCTTAATGAGCTATTTGGCAAAATCGAAGATATCGAAATCCCTTCTTTGCAAGAAATATTCTTTAAGAAAGATAAATCTAGCCTAGAAGAGTTTTCATCTATCCTCAACGTTGCTTTTTCTATTGCAAGCAAGCCATTTTCCTTAAATAAAAAAGAAGAGATAATCGAATCTTCTTCTAGATCTAATGGACTTTCTAGCGAGGCAGTGAGAAAGACACTAATGGATTCATCTTTATGGAAAAGATATGGGGACAAGATGGTTCCTGAACAAGTATATTATTTCCAATATTACGATGAATATATAATCTATGAGAATATCTTTATCATTACTTTTATCGAATCTCTTTATGAAGAACTAGAACGCTGCCGCTCCTTCCATGTCTCTTTATTAGGAGTATATCCAAATAGGCTCAATATCGATGATGACTATCTATCTATTGCTTTAAAGCAATTAAACAAGATGTTCTCTAAATTAGATAGGATAAAGGATACTAGCTTCTATAAAAGGGTATCCAAGTCTCCAAAAAGAATTAAAAACGTCATCCCAACCAATATCTTGCTACATAACCAAAAATATAATGCAATCTATAAATTCTACAAGAACATGATTAGCTATTATGATGATGTCTCGCTTAATGTTGATTTAGCTAGGTATTATTATTTCCTTTTGTTAAAGAATCTAAAGCTAAAGGGATTTAAATTAAGGGAAAATAGGAAAATATCTTTATTTGACAATAAGGAAATAGCTTTGCCAACTTCAATTCATTTCAAGAACAAGGATTTTGATTTGTCATTAAGTTACCTCTCTTCTTCATTTTTAATTGAAATAGGTAAAGGCAAATTAAGATATTCATCATTGCTAAATATCTGTCCAAATGAACCATTTAGTGTTATTGAACCTAAGAATAAATGCTCTAGCTATGATTATATTTCCTTATGGCATCTAGGTTATCAAGTTGATGATAATGTAATTTTATTATCTAAAGATTATCTAGACGAAATGGGATTAATATCTACTTATTTAGATTCCCATTTATATATTGAACCTGCTAGCGAGGATATCTATAGCAAATATTGCCCAATATGCAAGGAAGACGAATTAATCGAAAGAGGTAGGGATACTTATTATTGTCCATTCTGTAACTCGACTTACCATCTAGAAGAAGAGAAAATAATATTCATAAGCAGGAGGAAGAAGTAATGGAAGAAAAAGAAATTTCCCTAGAACAAGACTTTGATTCTTCTACTCCTGCCATATTGATTAAAGACTTACATAAATCATATGGAAAAAAAGAAGTATTGAAAGGACTTAATCTAGAAGTACATCAAGGCGAATTATTTGGCTTTATCGGTAGAAATGGTGCAGGTAAATCCACGACAATCGACTGCATGATTGGATTAAAAAGATTCAATTCAGGGACAATCGAGCTTCTTTCTTATGATATTAAAGAAGAACCATTATTAGCTAAATCCCATTTTGGGTATGTCCCTAGCGAGCCTAATGTATATGAGGCCATGACTGGATATGAATATCTAGAATTTGTCGCTTCTATCTATCAAATTTCAGAAGGTCAATTCAAGACCAATTACAAATACCTTTGCTCTAGGCTCCAATTAAAAGAAGAAGATCTAGAAGTCCCGACTGCAAATTATAGTCATGGTATGAAACAAAAATTATGTCTAGTCGCTTCTTTACTCAATAATCCAAATATCTGGATATTAGATGAACCTACGGTCGGACTAGATGTCATTGCGGTCGAAGAACTTAAGAACATGATGAAAGAATATTCTAGCCATGGAAATACTGTTTTCATTACTAGTCATAATATCGAACTAGTCGCGAAGATTTGTGATAGGGTAGCCATTACTGAAAATGGAGTAGTCGCCCATCTTCTTGATTTGAATAAAGATCCAAACAAGAGGCTTCAATTACCTAGGCTATTCTTTGAAATCTACGAGGAGAAGAAGGGTGCTTAATCTAATCGTAAAGGATTTCAAATTGCTTTTTGCCAAAAACGGCACAAGGCTGAATAGGATTCTCTCCTATTTGTTTTTAGGTGTCGTCGCGATTGCTTTTATTGCCTTAGAGACTTTCTTATTCTATACGATAATTAGAAAAGTATCCGTCTATGATGGGGCGAGCGATTCTTTCTTCATCTTATTTCTATTTATAATATGTATATTGCTGACCGTCGTTTCTATTTTTGCTGCAAAGAAATCATTTTTTAGTAGCTCTGATATAGCTCAGTTAGCAACCTATCCAATCTCAAATGCCAAAAAGATATTCTCAAAATTATTCTTCTTGGTCATCTTGATGTATCTACTTAATTTTGTATTTTGCTTTCCTTTGTTTGTGGCTTATGGGGCTATTTTCCATAAGATGCTTATATTTTTTTATACATCGCTATATTACCCATTTTTGATATTATTCTTTGAACTAGGGATTGCCTTTATCTTGGTATATCCATTCAAGATGCTGCTTGATTTCTTAAAGAAGCATTTCTTAATCCAACTTATTTCAGTCATCATAATTTCCTTTGGGCTAGCCATTATATATAGCTATGTATTGAATCTATTTATTGATTTAGTTTCTTCTAACCAGTTGGATAAATTATTTACCGTAAGTAACATCGCTAGAATTAAACAAATTGCAGATAACCTAGTCCCCGTCAATTTCTTAATCAAATCAATTGTCAAATATGATCTAGGGATGGTATTCCCTTATATTGGTGTTAGCTTAGGGATATTCTTGATAGGTATGGCCTTAATTATCTATTTCTATTCCTATTTTGATAGCTATAGCCATGATGAAGATGGAAAGATAAAAGAACATAAATACAAAAAGTCTAGCCAAGCAATGGCCTTGATAAAAAAGGAACTCATTCTTTTGTTTAGGGATTCGAACTACCTATTTTCATTCACGGGGTTATTATTTGTCGAACCTTTACTTACTTTTCTGGTTATCAAATCAATAAATACCATATTTACGACTGGTAACATTGCCTATTATGTAGCGGTGGTACCTAACTTAATCCCAATTAGCGATATTTTGATAATGATGTTATTTTCTTGCATCATTTCTAGCGGATCTAGCAATTTCATTACCAGCGAGAAAAAATCCATCAGGTTTATTAAATCTCTTCCTATAACTCCATTAAAGCAATTAAGTATAAAGGTAATGATTCCTTTATCTTTATCGATATTATTTACTCTTATTTCTTATCTAACTCTAGCCTTAACTTCAACCTTGTCTTGGCTTAGCTTTGGATATGGATTAGTTTTGACAATCCTATTAATAATATTGGTAAATATCATATCTTTATATGAAGAATTAAAGATAAAAAGAGGGAAGGAAAGGAATTATTTGCTTTCATCAATCTATTCTTATCTTCTTCCTTTTTCTTTCTTTATGATTGGATTAGTCATGGCTTATAACCAAATGAATATTAATTTCATATATCTAGTTGGATTAGCTTTAATCGCTTTATTCTCTCTTCCTTTTGTTATCAAACTTAAATCAAGAGTCAATAACCTCTTCTTGGATTTGGAGGTTATCAACTAATGAAAAAGAATGTAATCATCTTATTATTGATGCCTTTTATAATTGCTTTGGCTTGCCTTACTACAATTTCGGCGACTTTCAATTTAATTGATACGGATATAATCGGGATTATATGGGATTATTCTGCAAATGAAGCCTATAAAGTATCTTCTAATCCATATCAATTAAAGGCAGTTGGGCAAAACCAAAAGAATTATCCTGTTTTTGATTCATCTCTAGTTTGGGAAGTAAGGAATGCTTCTAAAGAAGATAATAACGAATATGCCCGTATTGTTAATTCAAATCAATTATTAGCGATTTCTCCTGGCAATGTCATTGTTTCTGTCTCTAACCAAAAAGGGACAATACATAAGCGGATGAATGTCCTAATCTATGATAATTCGGCGATTGTTATTAATCCTGACCTAAAATCTTCTGGATCAAATATAGATAAGAATACATATTTTGGTCAATATGACTTAAAAGACGATTCTAAAGTAGAAGCGTCGATTCCATTAAAGATAAATGCCTATCCAACTTCACTCGAAAGCAATGTAAAGCTATCTTCGATTTCAAGCAATCTAGAATTTGATAAAGATACCTCTAAAATAAAAATTAAGGGGGCATTAGATGATGATTCGCTTTCCTTTGTCTCTTTTTCCTTTGATGGAGAAACTGCAAATGAAGTTACCTATTCATTTAAAGTAGTTAAGGATGGGGTCAATGTCTATTCTTATTCCGATTTGCTTTACTGCACGAATAAAAGTAAGACAGGGGAAGTAGTTGTCCTTCAGACTAGTTTTGAATCTTTAGATAACCTTGAATCCAATAAGAATTCGGTTTGCTTTGGAGAAAGAATAGATAACAAATGGAATTTCAAAAACGAAATATATCGATTCAAGACTACATATTCGACTTCTTATATAGAACAGTGGAACGAATTTGTTAAGACTGATAAGAAATATTCTCCTATCGATGATAATGTCAATGTAGGGCTACATGTCCAGAAGGATTTCTATGGGAATGGGTTCTCTATCAATATGCATAACCTTACCTATCCTTATGATGAATCAAAGGTAAATAATGTCATTGTCCCTAGACTAGATGATGATAATTTATTTAGGGGACCTCTTCCTTTCTTTTGCCTAGGTAATCCAAATGACACCCCGTTAGTAACTGCCTATGGACAAGATAATATAGGCATGTATGTAGATGGGGATAACATTACTATCAATGACTTAAATCTAAGAAGCTGCGATAGAGGGGATAATTTAGCCAATTTAGATTATGTAGGGACTACTTTGGAGACTAAAGGAAAAAATATTACTATCAAGAATTGCCTTCTTAGCAATGGCAAGAGCGTAGTTAGGTCAATTAGTAGCGACCTCCTCCTTTCAAATTGCTTGTTATCATATGCAAGGAATTTCTTATTAAGCGTTGGAAGCGATGAATATCTTGAAATCGATGAAAATAAGATGCATTCCTTAATAAATAAGAATGGGACTAGCAATGAAAATATGGCCGTCTACTGTCAAAAAGAAGGAGAAGCTGATGTATTGATGACTGATTTTATTACAGGCAATACAGATTCTAATTTCTCTTCCTATCTATATTCATTACAAGATGCATTAGATTATACGAATAAGGATATATCTAGTTTATATAAAGGGCATGTAGAGGTTAATGACTGTTATTTCTATATGTCCAATATAGCTTCCATTGCCATGGAAAGCATGTTTAATGGACCTTATCTATATTCTTCTATTCCTTCTTTAATTGGAGGTATATTTGGCTCACTTCAAAACGAAACAGGAAAATCTCTTGTCCCACTTGAAGGGAAAAAGTGCGGTGGCATCTCTTATCCAGTCGAACTAATAATATCTGGCAAGACTAGGTTCTATGACTATAAAGATATTAACGGGATGGATCTAAAAGGCTTGATAAACGAAAATATCTCCAAGATTGCAAATGGGGTATTAGGAGGGGATAGCAATATCAATTTGACTATTGATGATATATTCCCGGTTAAATCGCTTCTATTTGAAAAGGCTAGGGATAAAGGGTTTATGGTAAGTAAAAACATCAATGTCCCAATTGCTTTTTATGGAGGTGGGCTTAACTTAAGCAAAGTTACCTATTCTATAGGGGCTGAAATCAGGAAACATATCCAAAACGATATAACCCCTGGCTTATTAGACAAATTATTATCATTAGGGGCATCTAGTGCGAGTGGCGGTGGCTTAAGCAATGTCAGGGCCATGATGAAAAGATGTGTCCTTACTACGATTGGTTTCAATGATTTCAAATTCTCTTTAATAAATGGCGAAGATTATTTGTTTAAAAAGAATATTGATATAAAGGATTTAATTAACAATGCTAAATAAGGAGGAAAAGAAAATGAAGAATCTAAAGAAAATCTATTTAGCGGGATTAATGTTAATAACCCCAGTTACGATGGCATCTTGCTCATTTTTCAATGTCGATGATGCTGCAGTTAATATTAAAAATGTCGAGGTTACTACCGATTCAAATGGGAATACCCTGATTACAATTTATTATACTGACGAAGATAAAGATCCAACCTCTTTTACTATCCCTAGCGGCAAGCAAGGAAAAGAAGGTGTTGGGATCAAAAATATCGAATATCAAGAACTTGAAGACCAAACCGGGACTATCGTAAAAATTAACTTTACCGATGAAAATAGGGAACCCGTGTCTTTCTTAATCAAGAATGGCGAAGGCAAAAAAGGCGATAATGGGAACGGGATTAAAGAAATTACATCCAAGCATGATGACGAGAATAAAAAGACAGTTATAACGATTACGTTTACTGACGAGAACTATGAACCGATAAGTTTTGATATACTTGATGGAAAAGAAGGGGAACCTGGTAGATCAGTTTCATCTATAAGGCAAACGTCTAATGAAGATGGGACTGAAACTATAATCAGCTTTGTTGATCAAGAAGGGGCAATAATTTCTTCTATTTCTATCCCTAGAGCCAACACATGGCTTTCCGGGCCAGAAAAACCAACTTCCGATAAAGGCAATCCTGGCGATTTCTATTTCGAGACAACTAATTATGTAATTTATCAAAAGATATCTTCTGATTGGAAACTTATTGCTGAGCTTGGTGCTGCAAAAAATAACCAGAATACATATAAGGTTTCTTTTGATATAAATGCCAGTGATGGAAGTGCTAATTTTGTTCCTGGTTATGACCAATCTATTTATGAAGACATTAAAGAAGGTTATAACTTCTATGGGATGGGTTATGAACTTCCTATTGCAACTAGAACTGGATATAACTTCTCTGGATGGATTACTTCTAAAGTCTATAATCCAACAAAAGGATTATTCACTGATTTGACTCCAGTATATCGTGACACAACCTTATATGCTTACTGGACTAAGTAGTTTTAGTCCTAAATAATACCCAATTTACCGCTCATTTTTATCTTTTGGGGGTCTATTTAACCAAAATTAGGAAAAAAGTTAATTTTTTGCTTGATTTATAGACCGATTGTATTCAAAATATATGGGCGCTTCGGGATGTAGCGTAGCTTGGCTATCGCGTCTGCTTTGGGAGCAGAAGACCATCGGTTCAAATCCGATCATCCCGACCACATTGCTTGCTAGTTTGATACGTAACAGTGTCAAACTTTTTTTATCTTAGCGGTTTAATCTTCCGTTTTTCGGCATAAAATCGTATAGAAACTTAATTGGGGTCAAACTGATTGATGGAATTTGGTTAGCTTAAGAATATAAAATCTCCCTACAATTCGAATAAATCGAATAATTCTGAGCATATTAAACATATCTTAGTAGAAGGGGAACTTGCTTAAGACGCAACTGTTCGGAAATTCCGAATTGTTCAAAAAGAAGGGAATCGCAAAGTTGAAAGGCAGATTGTTTATTATAATCTTTGACATGATCCAGACCGTTGGACAAGTGACAAATTTGAAAACGGAAATAAGATTTTCCTAGAAACTGAAGCCGTTGGTCATATTTTGAGCCGACACTCAAGCCAATTTGAAAAAATATTTAGAATCAAACCAAAGGAAGGGCTTATAAACACCTTATCCGAAACAATTTCTAAAGGAAAATTAGTAAAATCTTCTTTAAAATATGTTAATGGAAAGGCTTGCTATAGTAATTAATATTATTATAAAGGCAAATATTCTATTCTATATGGAATAGCTGATAATGGTTACATAGAAACAGCCTATCCGGTAAATAATAATGGAGGTAAAAAATAATGGATAAAACTGCAATTTATGTTGGATTAGAATTAGTATTTGGCCCTATTTTGAAAAATAATCAACTAGAAGATGAAACCTTTTCAAGTGGTAGTAAAATTGTGGACGACGATTTGGTTTTAAGAGATCTCGATAAGAAAATAAATGAATTATGGTGCACTCTTTACTCAAAAGACGAAACAAGCGATAGCGGTTTTAGGTTTGATGAAGAGAGAGAAAAAGAGTTGGCTCCACAATTGTTAGAGATGATTAATAAGCTAATTGATAGGCTTAATGAGATTAATGATGGTTCGTACGAAATTGAGGATATGATAACCGATCATCTCAAGTCATTGATTATTAATTAATGGTATCAAGCCATTCTCACCAATCTGGGGGTGGCTTTTCTTGTTTATAGGACTTTTCTTTATCTTTTTAGGTTTAAAAATACCCATTTTCTTGTTATAAACAAGCAAAAATGGTAACTTATTTCATGTAAAAATTATGGAGTGCTTATGAAACGTCTTGTCATGTGTACATCAACTGGATGCCTTGAATACGCTCCAGAAAGATATAGAAACCTAGGGATAGATATTATCCGTATTCATTTGTTTTTCAAAGGGAAGGAATATCTAGAAGGATTTGATTTAGATCCGGTCGATTTATATAAGCAGATGGAAAATACAAAGGAAGTAAAAGACAATCTTCCCCATACCGCCATGCCGACATATGAAGAAATAGCGGGGCATTTCCAAAAGGCAGTTGATGAAGGATATGATGAAATTATCTGCATTGCCATATCTTCAGGATTAGGTGGCACCTATAATTTTATTAACCTAGTCGCAGCGGCTTATATCGGCAAGATTAAGATAACAGTCATTGATTCTAGGATTACTTGCTTTAATGAAGGCTATCTAGCAGTTAAGGCAAAAGAACTTGTTGATAAATGAGTCCCAACCGAAACCATTGTCAAGGAAATCGAATGGATAAAGGCTAGACAGGAATTCATTGGATTAGATGAAAAACTTGATTATCTGATATTTAATGGAAGGCTAAGGGGGGCAAAAGCATATGTAGGAAAGACTATTAATATAGTGCCTGTATTGCATTTTGATAGAAGTGGTTACTTAGTTCCTTTGTTCAATACAATCGGAGTTAAGCGTTCCATAATGAAGACATGCGAATTATTAAAGAGCAAGGTAATTGGCGATAGGGATGAAAAGGATTATTTGTTATTCCATGTCTATACTGGTCCATCTACCTTAGAAAAGATGAAGGGAATTGAAAAGGCATATGGGATAAAGACTAATCACGAAGATGTTATTATGTCTCCGGTTTCTGGAATACATAATGGACCTTGGCTTGCAGGATATGAATACATCCCTCTTAGAAGAGAAGATGAGCCTTTAGATTAATTTATGATTATTGTTAAAGAAGTTAAGACCAATAGGGAAATAAGGCAATTTGTCAATTTCCCCTTGAAGTTATATAAGAACAATCCTTGTTTTGTCCCTCCTTTATATGGAGACGAAATAAAAGCGTTAAAACATAAATCGCCTTATGAAGATGAGATTATAAGCAAATTCTTTTTGGCATATAAAGATGATGAGGTTGTTGGGCGAATTGAAGGAATTATTCAAAAGCAATATAACGAATTAAAGAACGAGAAAAGAATAAGGTTTACACGTTTTGATTGCATCGATGATGTTGAAGTGGCTAAGAAATTATTCGAAGCTGTCTTTTCTTTTGGCAAAGAAGAGGGGATGACAACTTGCTGCGGCCCTCTTGGGGCAAGCGATTTTGAACGTGAAGGTCTACTTATTGATGGATTTGATCAAATATCTACTTTCTCTGAGCAATATAATTATTCTTATTACCAGAAACTAATCGAGTCTATTGGATTTAAAAAGGAAGTTGACTGGGTTGAAAGCAAATTACGTCCATCAGAAAACGATAAGGAAGCTGCTATTAAATTAGGAAAGATATCTTCCTTATTGCTTAAGAAATATGATTTACATATTGCTCCTACAAATATGAGCACCTCTAAATATTTAGATAAATATTGTGATGGTTTCTTCGATTGCGTTGATATTGGTTATTCTAAATTATACGGGACAGTCCCATTTAAAAAGGAGACTAGACGCAAGATAATCAATCAATTCAAATTAATATTAAAACCAAAGGAATTAATTATCATTTTGGATAAGAATGAAAAAGTAGTGGCCATTGGTCTATCCTACCCTTTTATTGGGAAAGCGATATCCAAAAGCGGCGGAAGATTAACATTACCTACTTTATTTAGGGTTCTAAAGGCAATTAGGAATCCAAAGGTAATTGAATTAGGATTAGTATGCGTATTGCCTGAATACCTAAATACAGGAATCAATTCTGTATTTCTTTATAAGATGATAGAGCTCCTTAACAGTGGCAAAATAGATTATTACGAAACAAATTTGAATCTAGAAGACAACCATAATGTCCGGAATCAATGGAAGAGATTCAATTCGATTGAACATAAACGCAGAAGAAGCTACTGTCTTTCCATTAAATGAATTAATTATAAACTCCTCAGTGCACGTAAGGGATAATTTAAGGCTCGTTGACTGCTTGGCATAATATCCCATCCACCAAGAATTTGTCAGACAAGAAAACCCGATTGGCTCAATCAATATGGTTCATCGCTACCTTTCGGGCTTTGTAGGCACCCATAGAGGCTTTCTTAGAGACAAACTTCAGAATCGGCTAAATCTTTTCTGCTTCTACTGGAACACACCTGGCAATGCCTTCCAAAAGGCAAACTCGTTCATAGAAATTGCGGTCAAAAAGCGCGTCGTCATACGCAATCGGGACTGAAAAAAACATAAAAAGTAACGATGGCTACTAAACATTCTATCCCTTACGTGCACTGAGGAGTTTTAATTATTAAGAAATTTGATATAAGTTACTAAACTACAAATTGCAGTATTTTTTATAAATGTAGTTTAGTAAAATTTTATTGAGGAAAACCAAATGTCAATATTTCAAGGAGCAATGGGAGAAGAACTAGAACGTAATTTGCGTAAACAAGATTCTTTCAGGAATGAGCTGCAATCTCTTCCAAAAGGATATCTTTCAACTTGCCGAATTGAAGGTGTCGACTATATTTATCGAAAACATAGAGATGGAAAAAAGATAGTTTCGGTTTATATTGGTCTTCCAGGCAATAAAGAAGTTCTTAAAGCCATACAAGATAGAGAGGCTTATTTATTAGCCAAACGTTCTTTGAGCGATTTGCGTTTAGAAGAGAAAAGATTAAGAAAGGCGATAAAGGAATATACAAAACGATAAATTGGATGAGGTTTATTAACCTTGTTCACATTGCATCGATTGAAACTAATTTGTCTAGGATCTTTTTAAATACTCTACCTTACCTAATTATTAATTTTGAACCTTAAAATATAAGTTATTGCCCACTAGTTTTTGTCTAGCGATTTACCGATTTAGGAATCAGCTTTTCGGTATAAGAAAAAATTTGAAATCCATAAGAAATTTTTATGAAATTATTTTACTGTTTAGCATATGTACAATTTTTGTAAAGAATATTCGATAAAATCTAGATATTGCCGATACTATTTAAGATTTAAAGCCTTTAAATTTTGATAAATGTAAATAAAATGTAAGAAAAAAATAATTGAATTGTAAGCGGTTTCAGTTTACGATATTTTCATTAAAAAAAGAGAGACGTCAAGTCCTCTATAAAAACAAACTTTCTGAAGGAGAATTTTTAATGAAAAAACGTTTGTTAATGACCTCTTTGTTTGCACTTGCAACAGTGGCTGCAACTGCTTGCGGCGGCGGTGATACTGAACCAAGCAAAGACAAAGTAACCCCTCTTACCCCATTAGCTGAAGCAGGGGCTAAGATGACCACTGAAGAGCTTCTTGCCGAAGCAAAGAAGGAAACTGGTAATTTCTTTGCCTATGGAAACACTTCCCGTATTTCTGCTGCTATGACTAATTTCGTTGCCAAATATGGCAAAGAACTCGGTTTATCCGAAGCTAATGCTGCTGGTACTAAGAAGAAAGACTCTGAAATCTTCACCCTTTTGCAATCTGAATATGATAGCAAAGACAATTCAAAGGGTGCTTCCATGGTCTTAATCCAAGATAGCGCTACCCTTGAGCTTTATAGAGAATCTAGCGAAATGCTAACCAATTATTGCTCTAATACATTCAAGAGCAAGCTTGATGCAGACGAATTAGTCCCATTAACCCATCAATATATCAATAAATTATTCATGTGGAACAATACTGGCGATGCTGCTCCAAAATTCACTAATGTCTGGGAACTTCTAGATGCCAAATATAAGGATAAGATTTATTTCAAATCCCCAAATTCCGAACAAGTCAACATGAATTTCCTCATCACCTTGACCAATGAAGCTTGGACCAAGAAGATGACTGATTCCTACAAGGCTTTCTATAAAAAGGATTATGTTGCTACAAAAGAATGCCCAACAGCTTCCTATGCCTGGATCAAGGGATTCTTAGCTAATGCCGATACTACTTCCTATACTAGTGATACCAAGCTTGCTGCTGGCTTATCTGATACCAAAAATGCCGGCAAGGTTGGCTTATTCGTTTTATCTAAACTAAGGGACAAATCCGTCACTTCCGATAATTTAACTGTCGGTGCCTGGGAAGCTGAATCTATCACTCCATTCGCTGGATTTATGTATTCAATCTACGCCCAATTAGTTACAAAAGCCCCAAGGCCATATACCGCCATGCTTTTCACTAACTACTTGATGACTGCTGAAGGATTTACCCCATGGGGTGGATCAATTGGTGGATATAGTGCCAATAGCGATATCAAGCAATTCGAAGGTGATAAGCCACTTTCCTATTACAAGCAACACCTTGTTATTGAAGATGGTGCCCACATCAATACAGTCAAGGCCGAAATGGATGACTGGATCAACGGCTTGTTAGTAAAATAAACTAACTTCTATTTTATTGGGGACGGGATTTTGCCCGTTCCCAATTTTTGTTTAAAGGAGGTTCTACATGAAAGTTAAAAATGACGCTGAAGTCAAGAAACCTTCGAAATTTAATCTATTGGTCATCCGCATTGCCCAATATTTTAGGGTTCCAGCCAATACAATCCTTGTATTAGGTTGCTTGGTACTTCTTTATTTCACAATCTATCCTGCTATTACCTTAATTTCATCTACATTTACAGTCTCTAGCATCGCTGAACTTAGATATGGATTGAAATTGGGTTCGTTCACTACATTGTGGTGGAAACGTATATTTGCTTCCGATTATTCTAGTGTCTATTTCTGGAAGCCATTAGGAAATTCCTTGTTTATATCTGTCCTAGCTGCCGTAATTGCTATTGTCTATGGTGGATTAGTTGCCTTTTTAATAACAAGAACAAATATAAAAGGGAAGAAATTTCTTTCTTCTATATTCGTCTTCCCATATATCATGCCTAGCTGGACATTAGCTACATTCTGGATCAATTTCTTTACCCATCCTGAAATTGGTACTGGGGTTGGGGGCATGTTATATAACCTTACTGGATTAGCGGTTCCTGAATCATTCGTCTATGGATTAGTTCCTTGTGCGGTTGTATTGGGATTACATTATGCCCCATTCGCCTATATCTTAATCGGCGGCATCCTCAAGAACATGGATGCCAATCTAGAAGAAGCCGCTACGATTCTTCAAGCTAGCAGATGGCAAATCATTAGAAAGATTACAATACCGATAGTAATGCCAGCTATTTTATCTACTTTCCTATTGGTATTTGCTTCATCAATGTCAGCTTATGCCGTCCCACAATATCTAGGTGGTGGTAACTATGTATTGACTACCTACATGAAGCAATTCATTAACAATGGATATAATGGACAAGCCTATATCATAGGTTTGGTACTTATTGTCCTTGGTATGGGAATATTGCTTATTAACCAGTGGTTTACTGGAAAAAGGAAAAGCTTTACTACAGTCAGTGGTAAATCTGGACAAATATCCTATATCAATTTGAAGTGGCTTAACTGGCCTTTGACTGTAATTCTAGTTTGCTTATGCTTATTTACTTCAGTTGTTCCATTGATATCATTCGCCCTTGAATCACTTACTGAAAATCCTGGAAACTATTCATCGTTCACGTTGCAATATTGGTTCTCCAAAGACTTCACTGATGCAGAGAATGGACTTAGAGGCATATTCTTTGAGAAACAAGTTTGGAAAGCTTTCGGCAATTCGCTTAAATTGTCATTAATCTGCGCCTTAATTGCTGGTACCTTAGGTATCTTGGTTGGTTATGCCGTTGCTAAAAAAAGAGGAACATTCCTTTCTAAAGCATTAGATAACTTGGCCTTCCTTCCATATTTAATGCCTTCTATGGCTCTAGGTGTCGCCTTCCTTGCCATTGGACAAAGCTGGGGAATACAAAAATCATTCCTAATATTAGTAATTGTAGGGTCAATTAAATACCTGCCGTTTGCATCTAGGTCTGGTATATCGGCAATGATGCAGCTATCTGGAGAAATCGAAGAATCCGCCACGATAGCAAATGCCCCATGGTGGAAGAGAATGCTGATGGTTATATTCCCGATTCAAAAATCAACATTTATATCGGGTTATATCCTTCCATTTACTTCCTGTATGAGAGAATTGTCCTTGTTCGTTCTCCTTACTGGTGCTCAGACGACATTGCTTACAACATTATTAGATGACTGGCTACAGTGGTGGCCACAATCGGCTAATGCCCTTAACTTATTGATTATTGTTACCATACTAATTATCAATGGGCTTGTTAATTTACTAACAGGGGCCTCAATTGATAAAGGTGTAGGAGGAAAATAAAATGCCAAAAATCGTATTAGAAAACGTAACCAAAAGATGGAAGGACTTCTATGGCGCCGACCATCTTAATATGGTAATCGAAGACAAATCCTTCATTACCCTTTTAGGCCCATCTGGGTGTGGTAAGACTACAACCCTTCGTATGATTGCCGGTCTAGAAACCCCAACTAGCGGGCGCATTACTATTGGAGATGAAGTTGTCTTCGATAGTGAGCTTGGAATTAATGTCCCACCAAATAAACGCCATGTCGGCTTCCTTTTCCAAAACTATGCATTATGGCCACATATGACTGTTTATAAAAACATCATGTTTGGTTTAAATAACGTAAAAGAAGAAATGGTTGTCCATGCTAGCGAATATGAACGTCTATCTAAACTTTCTTCAATCGTTAATGATGTCGATAAGATCATTGAAGCCCACAATTCTTCTATTGACCGTGATGGGAAAGCCGATATAAAGAAAGAATTGCTCTCTCTTATCGATACTTTCACTATTTCGATGGCTTCTGCTAAAGAATTAGCGGATTTGAAGCTTTATGAAAATATCGATGCTTGCAAAGAAAAAGCCGAAGCTGCTTCTAAAACATATTTAGAAAAAGCCGAAATTGAAAAGCAAAAATACCTTGAAAAGGGTTTTGAAATCGATAAAGACTTTGATTTGGTTAAAGACGGCGAAAAGGTAAAGAAAGTCCGTCGCCTAGATAAAGAAGAGAAGGACTTAAGATTACGTCATGTTGCTAGAGTAGTCAAAATTGGCGAATTCATGGATCGTTATCCAGCCGAATTAAGTGGTGGTCAACAACAGCGTGTTGCCATTGCCCGTACTTTAGCCCCAGGACCAAAAGTCTTGTTCATGGATGAACCTCTTTCCAATTTGGATGCCAAATTAAGGTTAGAGATGAGAGCTGAATTGAAGCGTCTCCATGTTGATACTGGTGCAACATTTGTCTATGTTACACATGACCAACTCGAAGCCATGACTTTGGCTACTAAGATTTGTTTGATTAGCAATGGCGTCATCCAGCAATATGACCCACCTCTAGTAGTCTATGCAAAGCCATATAACGAATTTGTTGCTGACTTCGTCGGCAATCCTGCCGTCAATTTCCTTCCTGTTGAAGTTAGTGAGGGAAAAGGCTCGCTCCATATCAAGGGATTAAATGGTCTTCTTGATGTCTCCTATTTGCCAAATAATGCCAAATTTAGCCTTGCCGAATCTGAAGGGGAGGCTGAAGAATTAGAGGCAATAAGGAAAACTAGAAAAGAAGAAATTTCCCAAGAGAAGGGATATGTAGAAAAACGTAACGTCGATAAGGATTTCGTCCCTCATGTTGCTACTATTAGCGGAGATGAGCCAAAATCTAGCTGCCGTTATTATCTAGGTATCCGTCCTGAAGCCATTAGGCTACATGAAGGAAAAGGTATCGAAACTGAAGTCTACGCTGCTCTTCCTAGTGGTATGGAAACTATCGTTAGACTTAAAGTAGGCGAAAATATCATTACTTCTGTCGTCTTTGGAGGAGAAGATTATCCAGCCGGAAGCAAGATCAACCTTACTTTTGAAGGCGATGGCATATTACTATTCGATTCAAAAGACGGTAGATTAGTCACTAGCGGAAAGATATTATGAGCAAATTTCTTCTAGAACGTGATTATAAATTCGCTTCAGAAGAGATATTAAATGCAAATAAGAAGGGAAGTGAAGGGATAACCCTCACCTTAAGTAGGGGTGATTCCATCATCTTCCCTTATTCTTTTAAAATCTCAACTGACTTTGAATCTAGCTACTATTATGTAAAAAAGATTATCCTTACCCTTATCTGGATGGTTGGAGGGGATTCTATTTATTATAATGGGAACCATGATTTCTTTATCCATCTAAAGGATAAGTTATATAAAGATGAAGAGGTGCTAAATTCCTTTAAGGAAATGGAAAATATCTTTTCTATTCCTTTTGAAGTAAAAGAAAATTTAGCCCCTTTAGCTAAAAAGGAACATTTGACTAGATTTGGTACTTCTTTTGATGGATATAGGATTGGGCTAGATCTAGGTGGGTCGGATAGAAAGGTAACTGCTTCTAAAAACGGGGAAGTCTTATTTTCAGAAGAAGTCATCTGGGATCCAAAAAACCAAAAAGATTATAGATATCATGAAGAAGGTATATTAGATTCCTTATTAAGGGCTAAATCATATCTTCCTAGAGTCGATGCGATTGGAATATCTACAGCAGGGGTTGTCTTAGATAACTACTATAAATCGCCTGCTTTATTTAAAGACGTTCCATCTATAGATGTCAAAGAACATGTAGCACCTATATTCTTTAATATAATAAATAAACATTTCAAAGGCGTTCCTTTTGCAGTTGCAAATGATGGGGATGTCTCGGCGATTGGAGCTTCTTTATTATTTAATAAGGATAATGTCTTAGGGTTAGCGTTAGGTACTTCTTTTGCAGCAGGATATGCATCAAAAGGATGCTTAAATAATTTCATTAATGAATTATCTAAAGTACCGGTTAATTTCGATATTAATGCAAGAAGCCATTATATATTCAACATAAAAGGCGCTGCTAGTGATTATCTTTCCCAAAAAGGAATTGTTCTGTTACTAGAGAAAAATGGCAAGAAATATAAAGGTAAGACATTGCCAGAAAAGCTTCTTGAAATACAAGAAGATGCTAAGCGTGGCGATAAATTGACTCTAGATGCCTATCATGATATGGGATTATATCTAGGTGATGCCATATATTATTTCTCTTTGTTTGCTCCTATTAGTAGCGTGCTTCTACTTGGCCGCGTATTAACTGGAGTTGGGGGAGAGATAATTAAAGATGTCGCTTCTAGTTATCTAAAGGAAAAGAAAGCAAATATAGAAGTATTTACTCCTGATGAAAACTTCAAAAGGCTAGGACAAAGCTATATTGCTTCTTGCCTTCCTGTTATCGATTAAGATTTAGGCTTCTAGTTTAGAGGCCTATTTTAATAATTCTTTATATTCAGGGTTCTTTTCAAAATAAGATACGGCATAAGAACAAACGGGAATTATCTTTAATCCTTTTTCTTTTGCTTCATTTATTACCTTTTCCATAAGTATTTTTGCTATGCCTTGTCCTCTAAAAAGAGGGTTAACAATAGTATGGGTGATAGTTAATTCATTGCCATCTTTAATAAATTCGATTTTTCCAACGACTTTATCTTCTTGAACTAATTCGATTTTATCTTCTTTTATTATGGTTTCCATTTTCTTTTTTTCTCCTTTATATACTTATATTGGCATAACATTATCGGTAAATCAGCAAATATGCTCTTATACTGAATTACCGAAAGTAGTAGAATACTCTTGTTACAAGTAATTCATATTTGCAGGAGTCTTTATGATTGCAAAAGCAAAACATATCGAGGATAGCAAAGGATTGATGGGTATATTACCATCAATTAAGGCTACTCCTCCTAAATTCATCTATCTTGCTACAGACAATGCACGTTGCTCTAAAAGCGAGGTATTCATTAATGTTGGGGACAAAGTAAAAATAGGGCAACAGATTGGTATTAGGCATGCCGCCTTTTTCGACCAACCCATACATGCGACTGTTTCAGGTACTTTCATTGGGAAAGAAAAGCATTATCACCGTTCTGGTAAATTAGTTGATTTCCTAGTTATCGAAAATGATTTCAATGAAGAATGGGATAGCAGTGTCAAACCTAGAAGCGATGAAGAAATATCTAAATTAAGTAAAGATGATATTACTGAGATATTAAAGCAGACCGCCATGGTAGGATTAGGAGGGTCTTCCTTCCCAACCTATATCAAATTCCAAACCGATAAGAAAATAGATCAAATATTGATCAATGGGATTGAATGCGAGCCATATATCACTAGCGATCATAGATTGATGCTAGAAGACATAGAAGAAGTAATAGGTGGAATAAAAATCATCATGCAGGCATTTTCCTGCAAGAAAGCCTTAATTTGTGTCAAAGGGAAATATAAGGATTTAATAGATGTCTATTCCTCCTTCTTAAGAAGAGAAGAAAATAAGGGAATAGAGATTTGCCCAGTCAAGAATTATTATCCGCAGGGCTGGGAAATCGCGATGATTAAAGAAGCAACTGGAATCAGGATTCCTTTTGGACATCTTCCAGCTGAATTTGGAATCATCAATTTCAATGTCTCAACTGCCCAAGGCATATATCAGGCGGTTAAATTCAATAGGCCAGTTACCGATAGATATGTATCGGTCAATGGAGATGGGATTAATTTCCCTTCCAACTTCAAAGTTAGGATTGGTACCCATGTATCTGAATTAATTTCCTATTGTGGTGGATATAAAGATAAGGATAAAGAGAAAGTATTTATATTAGGCGGCCCGATGATGGGTGCATCATTACCTAGCGATGATTGCATTGTTACTAAAACAGTTACTTCCCTAATTATTCTAAATAAAGAGGAAAGCAAAGAAGAAAATTGCATTAGGTGTGGATCTTGTGTCCTTTCTTGCCCAAATAAATTAGAACCAGTCCAGATAATGAATGCGGTTAAGGCAATGAATAAAGATGCAGTCAAAAGACTTCACCCAGAAAGATGCATCGAATGTGGGTTATGCTCATATTCATGTACAAGCAAAATAAGGGTATTAGATTATGTTAGGAGGGCGAAAATTATCGCAAAACTTCCATGAATGAAATAAAAATTGTTGCAGAAAAATCGCCTCATTTAAGAAGAAAAGACTCATTAAGCAGGATGTTGCTTGATGTAATAATCGCTTTGGCGCCTGTAGTTATTTGCTCAGTTGTTTTCTATTCTTACCAAGCTGCGATTAATATAGGCTTAAGTTGCTTGATGATGTGTTTATGCGAATTTATCTATACATTAATTAGGTATCATATCCCATATGATGGGAATAAGCATAGTTTCAAAGTACATTATAACGAGGCCATGAAACATTATTCGGTCAATAACATATTGGCCCCATGTGTATCTGGAATTATATTTGCCCTTATATTGCCTTCTACTTGTGAACCTGTTTACTTTATTTATCTAACTATCATATTTGGTTCGATATTTGGAATAGCAATAGGAAAACTAGTGTTTGGCGGGAACGGGAATAATATATTTAATCCTGCTGCCGTTGGAATGGTATTTGCTAAAATTTGCTTCGGTTCGCATTTTAAATATCTAGTACCAGATTCATTTAATGTTACTACTGGTGGGACTATATTGACTGGGCTAAACGGCTTTGTTGTCCCTAGTGGCCATAATTCATTAACTGGCAAGTTCTTGTATATAAATCAAGTAAGTGTCCTTGATATGTTTCTAGGTAAATATAGTGGGGTAATGGGTGAGACTTTCAAGATTGCTATCCTTATCGGTCTTATATATCTATTAATTAGAAGGGCAATTGATTTTAGGATAGTAGTTTCTTATTTCGGAATGTTTACCCTTTTGATGGCTTTAGCAGGAATAATAATCTGCAGTAGGGAAAATATAGATTTCTTTAGGTTTATGGGATTCCAGATCTTTTCAGGAGGATTCCTATTTGGATTAACTTATATGGCAACTGATCCAGTTACATGTCCAATTAATCCCCCAGGAAGAATAATATATGGATTAGTTTTAGGCGTAATAACTGTCATTATTCGTCTATTCGGTGCCCTTCCAGAAGGAGTTATATATTCCATACTTATTGGTAACATGATTTCTCCATTTATCGATTATCCAATTTGGAGCGGATCTAGATATAGCAAAGGGAAACTTATTTGCATGGGATGTATTGCTGCTATTTCTTTATTAGTAGTAGGGCTAGGAATTGGATTTGGAGGCAATTTAGTATGAAGACTGAAACAAAGAAAATATTAAAATGTGGCCTAGTTCTATTTGCAATTGCAGGTATTTCATCTACCTTAGTTAGCGTTGTTAATCATTTCACTTCCCAAGTAATTGCTAAAAACAATAAAGAAAAGGAAGAGAAATTATTAAGGGAAATTTATCCTAGCGGAGATATTTCTTCTCCGATTGAAGTAAACAACAATCACATTGAAAAATATTGGGAGATTAGCAAAGAAGCACAAGGACGTATATATAAATGCTCTGGAAAAAACGCATATGGGTCGATTACTTTGCTAGTTGGGATATCAAGTGAATTTAAATTAGGAAGGATGTCATTCCTTGATTTAAATCAATCTTATGCCCAGACATTAAAAGATAATTACATTAACCCATATATGAATTCGTCTAATAAAGAAGTTGCCTTGGATAATGTTAGCTGTGGGGCAACTTTCGGGGCTAAATTAATTCAAGAGATGGTATTAGAAGCAGTAGCTAACTACAAGGAGGGCAAATAAATGGAAAAGAAAGAATATAAATCCGCATTTATATCTGGAATCATTAAAGAGAATCCTTTATTTGTTTCCTTGTTAGGGTTTTGCCCAGCTTTAGCAGTTACTAAAAGTCTAGAAGCGGCATTAGGGATGGGTGTCTTATTTACTTTTGTCCTATTCTTCTCCAATTTACTTATTTCTTTATTAAGGAAATTAATCCCAGAAGAAATAAAGATACCTTGCTATATTATTATCATTGCTTCCTTTGTAACGGTAGTTAAATTATTATGTGAAGCCTATCTTCCTGAATTATATTCAACATTAGGTGTATTTATTTCTCTTATTGTTGTTAATTGTATTGTTTTAGGTAGGGCGGAAGCCTTCTCTAGCAAGAATGGACCAGTCCTATCAATGTTAGATGCCTTAGGTAATGGGTTAGGTTATACACTAGCTATATGCTTAATTGCCTTAATTAGAGAAGTATTAGGTACTGGGATGCTTACTTTCGGAACAACATTCACCTTTATTGCAAATGCAAATGGAGGAGTGCCTTTTAAATTATATCTATTAAAGGGAGAGAATTACGGCTTTGCTTTCTCTTTCTTTACTAACCCAGCAGGGGCTTTCCTAGTTGTAGCAATAATATTAGCTATCCTTACTTCGATTAGAAACAAAAAGGAAAACAAGAAGAAAGTCGATGCTAAATTAGCCAAGATGAAAGGAGAAAGCAAATGAATATCCTTGTATCGTTTTTATTAGCCATATTGTCTTATTCGCTTATCAATAACGTCGTATTAGTTAGATTCTATGGGATTTGTTCTTTTGTCGGTGTAGGCAATAAGATAAAAAGTGCCTTCTTTATGGGCTTAGCAGTCAGCTTTGTCATAATATTAGCCACTTTGATATGTTATCCAATCTATTATTATGTCTTGGTACCAGCTGGTATTGGGTTCTTGGATACACTTACCTATATTTTAGTTATTGCTAGTTTAGTCCAGGTTGTAGGTCTATTTATCAAAAAATACTCCCCATCTTTATATAGATCGTTAGGTATATATTTGCCTTTGATTACTACTAATTGTGCCGTCTTGGGCGTAGTTAGCGAGAATACTGCCTCGAATCTAGATTTCTTATCTAGTCTAGCTAACGGAATCGGGACTTCTTTAGGCTTCTTAATTGTCATTACTTTATTTGCAGCAATTAGAGTTAGGCTAGAATCAGCTTCGACTCCAAAAGCTTTCAAAGGAATCCCGATTGCCTTAATTGTTGCTTCAATTATGGCAATGGCCTTTATGGGATTAGGAGGATTAGGAAACTAATATGATTTATCTTAGCCAAGGTGGGTATTTAGCTATAGGGGTTAGCTTAATTGCTCTTTTTGCTATTATATTTGTAGTTTCTTTTGTCCTATATAAAAAGACTCCAGTCCCAAAAGGATGTGAGGATTTACTTGCTAATAAAGCTAAGTGTGAAGGATGTTCTAAAGCAGATTGTCCTTATGCAAAAAGTATCACAAAGGAGAAGTAAAAAAATGGAAATTTTATATGCTTTCTTAATAGTAGGGGGTATTGGGTTAGTACTTGGTATAGCCCTTGCCTTATTTGCAAAGCTATTCTATGTAAAAGAAGATTCTAGAATTAGCGATGTAGAGAAGATGCTTCCTAATTATAATTGCGGGTCTTGTGGCTATCCTGGATGTCACCAGATGGCGGAAAATCTCGTCTCAGGGAAAGAAAAGAACATTTCTAAATGTAAACCTGGCAAGAAAGATAAGAACTTCGATCCGATTATTGAATATCTATCTAGCCATCCTGATGATGATGGAACTCTTCATGTTCCTACCTTAAAATGAAAAGAATAGTTTTTCTCCTCCCTATATTGCTTTTATCTTCATGCTCTCCTTCTAAATTAGCATTGAAGACTTCTACATATGCCTTTTCAACATTATTTGATATACGTTTATATAAAGGAGAACAAAAGGATTTAGATAATATAGTTTCTATTATCCAGGATATAGAGACTTCTTTATCTAGCCATGATAAAAATGCTGAGCTATATAAATTAAATAATGATAGGAAAATAGATAATCCATCAATATATCTAAAAGAATCTTTATCTATTGGATTAGATATAGAAAATAGAATGGATACTTTTTCTATTTATCTAGGATCATTAAAGCAAAAATGGATGGATTCCTTATCTAATAATAAGGTTCTAAGTCAAGATATAATTGATGCTGAATTAGATAAAATAAGAGGGACGTGTATTAATATTTCATCTAATTCAATTACTTTAGAAGGGGAAGGAAATATTGATTTAGGCTCGATTGGAAAAGGTTATTGCCTTGATAAGATAAAGGAGTATCTAGGTAATAAGAATATATCTTCTTATCTAGTCTCGGCTGGTTCTTCTTCTTCTATATTCGGAGACTTAGAAAACAATAATTTCAAGGTTACTTTAAGAGATTATCCTTCAAGGCAACTAAATATAAAAAATGCTGGATTATCAATTTCTTCTATATTTGAGCAAAAATATGAAATTGATGGGGAAATATATTCTCATATTATTAATCCAAAAAACGGAAATAGTAGACCCATGTATCAATATAGCCTTATTTTGGATAACAAAATGGATAGAAAATTCCCTTCAGCTTATATAGATGGATATTCAACTGGATTTATTAATATGGATATGGAATCCATTAAGGATTTTGCAAAAGAATACGGCTATAAGATTGCTATAGGCGATGATGATATAATTTATTCTAGCGATGGACTCTTCTAAATCATTTTTTAAAAAGCATAAGATTGATTTGATAATTGTTATCGTTGCTTTTGCTTTGTGTCTATCTTCTTGTCTAGGCTTATATTTTTATTCGTCTTCAAAGAAAGAAAATAAGATTGCTAATGTCTATCTAAAAAACGAGATTATCCTTTCTATTGATTTATCTAAAGAAAAGCAAGAAAGAGAAATAAATATAAGTGGAACGCACGGCGAAATGAAATTAGGTGTAAAAAAAGGCTATATATGTGTCAAAGAGTCTAGCTGCCCCCATAAATATTGCATTAATCAAGGATATACATCTTCTTTTCCAATCGTATGTAGCTTTAATGACATCACGATTAAAATAGAGTCTTCTTCTCCTTATGAGGTAATTTTATGAATATAGTTGCCTCGATTGGAATTATTCTAATCTTATTAATATTCCTTTATTTCTTAGGATTAAATATAAAAGATAATAATCCAAATATTGTAGCTAAGGTTGGTATATCTACTTCCCTTTGTTTAATATTAGGTATTGTCGATTCTTATATTCCTTCTCCTTTAGCAGGAGCTAAGCTAGGATTAGCCAATATAATGATTCTAATTTGCTTATATCAATATGGATTCAAGATTACTTTCTTTATAGATTTATCTAGAGTAATCCTATTATCCATATTTAAAGGGAGCTTATTCGGAATGGGGAATATGATGTCATTAGTAGGGGCGTTAATTTCTTTTTTAATCATGGCTATCCTAGTCAAATTAGCTAGAAATAAAATAAGCATCATAGTTATTTCGATGCTAGGATCGCTTGGATTTAATCTAGGCCAGATATTAGTCGGCTATGTATATTTAGGCAATATTGGGATTTTATATTATCTTCCTATATTAGAAACAATTGGATTATTTAGCGGAATATTTATTGGCATCATGTCGAAAACGATACTAAGATATTTGTTGCCCTTGAAAGGAGTAATTAAAAATGAATAAAGAAAAAGAAACTATTGAAGCTGAAGTAGTTGATGAAACCCCAAAGGATAAAAATGAAGAAAAAAGTGGTGGATTTAAAGGCTTTTTCTCCAATTTGAAGAAAACGGTATCAAACACCATGCTAGAAAGCGATATCCGTTCTAATTATGAAAAATTCTCCACGGAAGCAAAATTATATCTTCCAAAGGAAAATTTCTTATTAGGTAATGAAGAATCTAAATTTGGCACATTAGATAATGATACTTTCTCTTATTGGGAAAATAAGGAATCGGAGCCGGTAAAAGGTGCCATATTACTAGTTAATGGCAAATTCTATAGGGTCAAAGGCTTCGTTAAAATCGAAATCAAGACGGCATATGACGGGATTGAATATACTAGGGATGGCTTTAAGCTGGAACTAGATCCATCTCCAAAAGAAATAAAAGTAGTCAAGGCTGATAAAAGATATTTCCTATTCGAAGAATAATTATTCGCTATAGGATTCTTCTAAAATCTTATTGAATTCAACAATATATTTATTTGGCTTGTTTAGAACAAATCCATATGGCTTGAATTCGCCAGAAATAAAATCATCAAAGGCATCGACGTAACTATCGATGTCTTTTTCTATATCCTCTTCCTTATCAAATAGGAATATAGGGAATAACCTTAAATATTTAATAGAAGACCTTTCGTTTTGCTTTGCTAGCCATTTGATTTGGCATAGCATCTTTTCCTTACTTGCCCCTTTATAGAAAATAAGTAGGCCAACTCTATTTTCATCAATCTCTTCATTAGAGAAAATAACATCATATCCAACTCCTTTTAATATGGACATGAATTTATTTGAAGCAACTTCGTTTTCTTTTATATAGCTAATCTGTAATTTGTTCATACAACTATTATCTTATAAAAATTTATAAAAAGGTACGACAAAAAGAAGCA